>Ga0307515_10005034_pt1 | contig 26917 bp, 29 predicted proteins | sample 17_EM_MG_FD_194513 | JGI IMG/M metagenome (GOLD analysis project Ga0307515, IMG submission 194513) | Populus trichocarpa ectomycorrhiza microbial communities from riparian zone in the Pacific Northwest, United States - 17_EM | ecosystem: Host-associated > Plants > Roots > Unclassified | place... | reverse complement strand
ACTTTAGTCTGTAGAACCTGGTAGCCAGCGACTTCACGCTCGTCATCGGAACGGGTCTCTTGGTCCCCGTCTTGCCCCACCATGAGGGATTGGTCCGGACCGAGCCCAGTGCAGTCTGTTAGCATCTGGGATCGGTCCGATCCCAGTCCAAAAATTTCTTGGACTGGACCTGGACTGGGCTGGATGGTTCCGGTCTGGACTGATCCCTTGCCGGACTGGTGGAATCATTGGACAGCCGAGACTTTATGGCATTCCAGACTATGCCAAGCATATATCGGCCGACCAAACTGGTACAGGGAGCTACCAATTCAGTATCAGCATTTGTCAGAGTATCTCGGAAAATATCAAACGCTCATCTGGGATCAATCACGAAAATATTGATTGAAGATGATGGAGTGAAATGCCCATGGAGTAACGAAGGAGAAGAGGAGGTGGAAGGGATGTTTGGAGTTGGATAGTTTGTCATGGAACACCTACAGAACCTTGATAACGCACTTGCCGATGTTGAGAGAGCTGGCTCCACCACTTCTGAAGAGAAATCTGGCTGGTGCTGGAAGTGGGTAAAAATACTCGGGTCTGTCTGAGGAGAAGCGGGAAGGTGGCCTCAAGTGTCAAAGGTCGACAAAGTGGGCAATTGGCCCTGGTGATAGAACTGTATCGATTGCACTGCATTTCTAGGGCTTTGCACATACTACTGAATATGTATCCCGGAGTAAGCAACAGTTGCAGGCCCCATGGTCCGGATATCATGCCAGGGCGTCTAATTTCGAAGGGAGACTGAGGAAACAAAAGCTATGGCATTCTTGATGGAGGCTCTCTGTAATGTTCCTGCGTTGAAGGTGTTAGATGTTAGCGATGGTGCCAGGCAAATAGTCAGGGGAGTTAATGCCAGCTTGGAGTGGTGGGAGGTGATCCTGCACCAAGACGAGGAACACATGGACCGGCGCTCGTGTCGCTATGATACCTGGCTCTGGCCAAAACCCCAGATGAGATATGACATGGGGAAACATGATTGCCACCGACTCATGAAGGCACTTAGGAGGTTTCGCAACTATGTATATGGGTGTTGGCACGGGATTTAGCCCGATGGCTTGTGTGGCTTTCGGCCTAACGCTGCGGGCATCAGGCCGGTGGCTTGCGGCCCCCATTGGCCGCCACCAGCCCCCATGCCGAGGAGTAGGGCTAGCCCCGGCAGTGATGCCCAGCATCGGTCTCCGGATGTGATACTCGGCTTTGCCGAGTATGCTCTCTCCTTTCCCATATATTTGCCTGTCTTTCTCTCTCTCTTTACTCTTTAGACAATCACTTTTGTACGATAGTCAATTCAATATCTCTATTCGTACTCGATTGATCTCAACAATGGGTTCAGACACCATGTGGAGACTGATGCTAACACATTTGTAAATCAACTGAACCTGCCAGGCAACGAGCTGCCAGGAGTACTAGTCTCCTGCTGCGTCGCGTGGATACGACTGTCAGATTTAGACATGAAAAAATGTTGACGGAGACCAAATGGAGGTCCTGATGGCCTCTCATGGTGGGCGTGAGGGGAAGGGGAGCCGGAACCAGAAGAAGTGGATGATCTAGAGGAAACAATTGAAGCAAGTTTATGCGGAATACAGGTGGAACGAGGACCAGAACGAAAGAGGACCGAGAGAGCATACACACCATTTGTTGGGTTAACACTGGCCACGGACTACAGTCGGAGATGGAAGCAGACAGGCGAATGTCTGGGGAATCCGAAGTGGCCAGAAGGAAAAACTACAAAAGAAATGCAGCAATTTCGGCAGGAAGCTACGAAATACCTCATTTCAGATGCAGTACTCCACCACAGGCGGAAAACCAATGAACTGCCAGGACAGGTGATAGGAAGCACAGAGCTGAAAAGGAAAGCAATGAAAGATCAACACGCATTGAGTGGGCACCGTGGAAGAGACTGACCATTATCACAGGTAGTGGAGTAGTACTGGTGGCCCAAAATGTATGCCGACGTCAAACACTGGGTGAAATCGTGTGAGCAGTGCGAGGAGAGTGAACCTCATTGCTATAATGAACCGGTGAAAAACCTTACTTTTAGTCACCTATGACAGCGAGTGGGGATGGATATTTCATACATGCCCAAAACAGAGGATGGGTATGACCTTCTAGTGGTAGGCAGGGAATACCACAGTGGGTGGGCAGAGGCATGACCACTGAAACAGGGCACATCGGAGAAGGTAGCCGACTTCTTTCATGAGCAGGTGATTTGCAGGTTTGGGACCCCAGAAAGTGTGATGGTGGACTGAGATACAGAGAACATGGAACGGACCGACATCCTCCTCAGACATTACAACATCCCAAAGATCACTGGAACTCCGTACCATGCCACCGCCAATGGAGTCATTGAACGAGGACAGAGACCAATTGCAGATACACTATCCAAACACACAGCCTCCTCCGACCAACCGAAAGAGAGATGGATTGATCACCTACTGGCAGTACTTCGGGCCTACAGGATCACCATCAGACATATGACTGGGTATTCGCCATTGGGCCTTATGTTCGGCCAGGATGCAGCACTCCTGATGGAGCTAGGGAGCTTAACATGGAATACCGCCAACTGGACCCAAGGAATCAACGACAAAGTGTCACTACTAGCGGCTCGATCGAGGCAGCTGGAACCACAGTGAGATGATATCGATGCTGCCATACAAAACCTTAAAGAGGAGGGAGATGTCAACAAACGACACTTCGACCAAACAGCCAACCTCCGAACTGAACATCTCCCAAATGGCGGCATGGCTCCCAAGCAGGAAACCTAGATAGAGCAGTCTCACTGCACCAAACTGAATGCTAGGCGACGAGGACCCAACCGGGTCACAGAAATTGGACAGAGCTTGGGCACATAGCGACTGGTAGAACTTGACCGAGCAGAGCTCGCAGGACGCATAGAAGGGAGTCGACAGAAGATGTTCTTCACTTGGAAAGAAGGCACACACAGTACTCGAGAAATTTTCATGCCTGGCACTGAAGCAGAGGGGAAATCAGAGCGATTTTAGGACATTGAGGTGGAGGCAGTAGCAGGCCGGAAATATATAGAAGCACGATGGATGTGTTTAGTTCAGTAGAAAGACTCAAAGAAACATTCATGGGTACGGGCAGAGGATATGGTGGGGTGTAAGGAGCTAGTGGATAAATTGAATGCCGCACATCCAGTGCCGGCAGACCATCATTCCAATCAAAGATGGGACAGACAGGTGGAGCGGGAAAGATGGGGGGAAGAAGGAGGGAAGGGAGGAGATCCATTGCATGGACCATGATGAAAAGAGTTGAGAATAAGGAATCCACACAATTGCATGGATTTGCAAGATGGAGGGGGAAGAAATATTCCTATTGGCTGAGTTGCACCCACATCACACCAAAAATTTCTACCATTCTCCCCTATCCCTCTAGTAACCTCAAGACAAGAGAGCCAATGACTATTGCAGGAGTGGGCACAATATTCGCCACGTAGAACAGGAACGATGAGCAAAATATGCCCAACCACCGAGTACAAGCAGGGAATGAGGGAGGGAAGATGCCAAGAAGTTGTGAGGAAATACGAGAACAGCATACGAGGGGAATCAGGAACCACATAGAGACTGCGAAATGCAATGATTCCACCAGTCCGGACTGGAACCGTCCAGTCTAGTCCAGGTCCAGTCCAAGAAATTTTTGGACCGGGATCGGACCAATCCCCAATTTTTCGGGACCTGGACTGAACTGGCCTGGACTGATTTGGACCAGTCCACTCGGGCCGAATCGGCCCGAATACGCTGGGAGTTACTGATACACTGAGTCAACACATAGTCTCATACACATACACTCATACATGTAGATTCATCTTGCCATTCACAAGTCACAATGCAAATCTCACCCCTCACCACTTGCCACTTGCCACTTGCCACTTGCCACTTGCCACTCACCACTCGTTTGGTGTTCACTCACCACTCGTTTGGTGTTCACTCACCACTCGTTTGGTGTTGACTAGGGATTTGGCCCGGTGGCTTCCCGAGTGTTCGGTGCTGGCGGGCTCGGGCATGAGGCCGGTGGCTTACGGCCCCCATTGGCCTCGTCTGCCCCCACCAGCCTCGCCTGCCCCCACCAGCCTCGCCTGCCCCCACCAGCCTCGCCTGCCCCCATGGCGAGGAGGAGGGCTCGGCGCTGTTACTCGGCATTGGGCTCCGCCTTTGACAATCGGCATTGAGTTTTCCTTCTCTCACTTTCTTATATAAGTCTATAGTTTTTCCTTCTCTTTGGATCGACAGACAATTGAGCCTCTTCATTCCTTCTCTGTTGCTCTCAACATTTGGTATGGTTGGGTTTCTCGTGGTGGTGCTTGCTACCAGTGGGTGGGTTGGTTCATAGTGATTGCTCGCAGCGGGTGGTTGTTATGAAGTGAAGTTGTGTCTGAGTTAGAGTTGCAGGGATTACTGTCTCACTTCTTTAGTTTTTCGGATCTACTTTGAAATTGATAAATATTATCTTGTTTGGACTGGTCCAGACCAAGCCCGTCCAGTCCAAGACTGCCAGTCTGGGGCTCGGTCCAGTCCGACCTTCCGGTGGGACCGGACCGGACTGAGCCCTACCCCAGACCGGGTCCGTCCGGACTGGTGGAATCATTGGCGAAATGCAAGAGCTGGCACAAAGCACCCCTCCAGGTATATAAAGAGCTTCCCCCTCCCACATTCCTAAGGAAAGACATCCACTGTACTGTACCTTTCATCTCCTTCTGCACACTGACGACTGTGTCCAATATCGCCTTCTCAACAATAACCAACGACCAACGACCGACATGACGTTTGCATCAATCAACGACATCACAGCAGCACTCAGCAACGCATTGGATTTCGAATCGTCCCTGACCACTACCACTGCCGCTACAAGATTCGACTCCGCCTCCACAGCTGCCCCCACCGCAGCCAGCACACCTGCGGCCACCACAACCACAGCCACCACCACCGCCATTACTTCCAAAACCCCCTCCTCGGATATCTCTACTATCGCTACCCACCCCTCTCCAGGAACCCTTTCATCAGTGACACTATCGCACCTCAGCAGGGTATTCTTCTGCAAACAGACCTGGTAGATCGCTACAAGAAGCCGTAGAGATTGCCGCTCAGGACCTCGCCCCTCACAGCCAAGTGAATCTCATCGTCAAGATCTATGATCACTTTGGCGACATCCCCGATGCTGGCAACGCCCAGGTCGCTTGGGTGTCGAACATCGCTCAGAGAAACCTTGACAGGAAGAAGTTGAATTACAAATGATACAACAACTTCCTAAAGGCTCTCGCCAGCTCTGGCAGGGTAATGGAGATGATCAAACAACATCACGCTGCCCAGCGGAGGAAAACACAAGCAACAAAGAATCTGGGAGACCTCTGGCATCACTATCCCGAGCTCCAGGAAATTGTAAGCAACTCCAGCGGAAGTGAGAAGTGGATGCGATTAACCATGATCGCCAACCAAACATCCCGGGATCCCGGGTTAGTGAAGAGATGCCTCACTTGTGCATACCTCAACCGCCTCACGAAGCTAAACCAGCTGTCGAAAGCGAACAAGTGGTATTCTTCCGCAGACTTCCCAGAGGCTAAAAAGTTGTTAGATACAGGCTGCCTTCAGCTGGAAGAAGGAATCGACTATGAAGCTATGAGTCTGAAATGGTACTGGTGGTTAGTAAGGCCACTTAGTTCCTACCCTGGCATGGATGATCACGATAACGCCAACCAACTTCGTACCATCTCACCATCAGTACCGCCTGCCGACAATGGGATACCGCCTGCCGACCTTGCGATATCGCCTTCGGACCACGGGATATCGCCTGCCGACCATTGGATACCGGTACCACCTCCATCCCCCGATAAGAGCAGGATGCTTCCACCGCGAACCCCATCAACCGTGGAAAAGGAAATGGAAAAGGATGGGAGTAACGTTGGAGGGCTTTTGTTAGACCTGGCCGTGGATGGATCTGTAGATGGAACCAGCACTCCCGCCAAGGATAAGGCCGGTACGATTCCGCCAGCTCCCACCGAGAAAGACTCTTATACGATTCCGCCAGCGCCCACTGGGAAAGAGGCTGGTACGACCCCGCCAGCTCCCAATGAGAAAGAGGCCAGTAGGACCCCGCCAGCTCTCACCAGGAAAGAGGCTGGTACGACCCCAGAGAAGCCTACTGATTCTAAGCAGAAGGGCACCTCAAAGCCCGACCGGCCTGGCAGTCCCAGTGGCAAAAGCAGCAGTTCCGAAGATGATGACAATGAGGATGAAGAATACGTTAGCTGCTTCCTAGAATGGCTTGGCCTCGACCCCGACTGCAAGAGAATGTTGGACGATGAAACCAAGATGTTGGCACACCACGAGAGACAAATGCGGATCAAAGCCATACCTATCTTCCAACAAGCAGTAAACGAAGACCCCGAGTTGTTTATGGAGGCCCGGACACAAATCACAGCAGCCGTGTACACGATGCGTGAGATTTTAGTTCGATTCGATACTTGGCTTGGCAACATCTCATACTTCGCATGTGGTCAAGGAAAATGGGAGGCAGGCATGGAGGGTGACAGGAGAAAGCGGGTGTGCAAGGAGTGAGAGTCTTTATGTTTTTCCTTTGGGTTTATGGTTTTCCTTTGAGTTCATGGTTTTCGTCTGGGTCTATGTCTGTGTCTTTCCTTTGGGTTTATGTTACTCTTATGTTCTTTCGGATTTGGGTATATGTTATTCTTATGTTCTTTCGGGTTTGGGTATACGGTTATCTGGGATGGAAGAGGAGAGGTGTGCTTCGCACAAAGGGCCAGGGAGAAGTTGTGGTGGGAAAATCTGTTTCTCACCACCACCGCCACTAAGCTTGGCAGAGGACTGAGCGACGGCGGGTGTGCGGAGATACAGGGATGATGGAGATGGGCTGGGCGACGGGGGCGTACGGAGATGGGCTTTGCGACGGGGAGAATATATTCGGGAGAACCCGCGGTAGATAGATCTCCAACATATCATCTTATCATACAACCAATTACACACTCTATCTTTCCCATCTTTTGATCTCACTCGCTCTTTCCGAGGTTTCGTGGACCCACGCAATTGCGTTGATCCTCAAGGCCGGGTAGTATCATATCTTCTCACCCTCTTCCTACCCTCCTCGAGCCAGAACCGCTCTTTCTCAAGAATTCCTTTTGGAATGCCGCGAGAGGTGCGGCGGAGTGTTGATGATGGGCTCTCTGCCTTCTAGCTCCGCCGTTTCACCACACAGGTAGAAATAATTTACCTGACGCAAAGTACCAGTGGTGCTAAGCAGTGCTTAGCAGCATCGGCAGTGCTGAGTATATTCTAAGCCACTGTACTTGATCTACAACAACTCCTTGAATATTAGAGAAAACTAAAAGAGGAGGCAAGCAAGTGAAAGAGCATCTTGTTAACTACATTTCATATATAAACAATATCCTGGTCAAAGTAAAACTCATGGAGTTAATTGAGCTCAAAGTTGAATAGATGTGGGAGCTGGGAGCGGGGGAGGTGGCTCTGGTGGGAGTGTGGCTATGAGGTGCCCCGCTAGCGGCTTGTTAGGTGTGGGCGTTGGACGCGCCCGCGCCCCTAATAAGGCGCCTGGGCCGTATGCATGAGGTGGCTGCGATGCATGCCGTTGCCTTGGCTGCACCTGTATCTCGTTTTACAACAAGCAACGGTGTACCGCAGCAGTCACATGACAGCTCCACACTACTACACATCTCGAGTTCCAGATTGAAATGTATTCAGACGAAATGCATAAATATACCCCCGGAAATCGCTCTTGCAATCCTCCATTCCCCTTTCGCAGCTTGTTACCATCTTTGCGCCAGTTCCGCCGCCAAGTTTTTCCCGCAGTTAACGAGTTACCTCTACCATCGCTTTTCCAGCAGTAATCAGAATAGTTGCAAATACCACAAGCAGTACTGTTTCAAAGTCGTCGCAGTCATCTCACGCGAGTAGATACGGCCAACGGGGATAAAATGGGCCAATAACATATGTGCCTATGGCTTCGGGGGTGGGGATATAGTGTATGACTCATACATCAACAGTGGTCGGTGCAAGTTGCGATGAGGCGAGCGACAATACCTGGTTGTCGGCTGCTTCCATCCTTCATTATGCACAAGCTTGATACCGACACCTAATCCCACCTATATGGACCCCCGAAGCAATCGAGCGTTGGAGGCAGGTTGACGGTAGGTTACAGTAACAGAGCAACTAGTACGCCGCAGCGCTCGTTTTTATAAGATTAGTTTCTATTATGTGAATAGAACTTCCAAGCAGCTAATAAAATATTGTGGGGAAAAATTGTAGTGTCCGCGACTACATGATCACGAAAGCGACATTCGATCCGTTCACTGCGAGCACCAACCCAGCGGGATAGCGTGGATCGTAGAATCCTAGGAAGCGCTCAGCGTCCTACATTAGTTAGGCGGGTGAGAAATATTCCCGTCTATAGCTTCAAGAAATTGCCGGCAATGAGGTCAACATGGAATTAAAAGTGGTTATGTATACTAATCCTACTAGGTTTTGAAGTAAAATGCAAAGCCCACCATGTTTGTTTGCTTTCCTAGAGTTGATGGAAGTGCTTTTCCAGTGAAAGAGAACTTCATTCCTCCATCATATCACCCAACATAGTTCCGCCAAAAGCCTCCGCTATAAGTCGTTGTCTAGGGAGCCTGTAGGAGTTTTTGTTTGTTTTATTCATACTGGGTGCACTCTAATTAGAGTATGACAGGACCCAATATCCCCTCCGCCTCCGGGCGAGCCGGCTAGATGGCGGAGCTCCCCCCCCGCAACCCTTCATCCCCGCTGACAAATGAAAAGACTAAATGATAGACCAACCCACGCCCGAACAGAAAGGAAAAGAAAAAGAAAAGAAAAGAAGGTATCCGCCCCCGCCCCTGAGTCAGCCTCTGCGCCAGCTCCGTGCCGCTCCTTCATCTGGGCGGGAACTTCCCGACTTCAGTAGCCGCCAGGGAGTCCATCACCGCTTGGTCGCACTCTTCCACGGAAAACAGCTCAGAGATCTGCACATGTCTGCATCTGCCCGCTTTCCAGCCCGTCGCTTTTCCCACCGCCTTCCATAGTGCCTGTTGCTGGTCTCTCCACCGGCTGCAGCGGCGGAAGAGGTGCTCCCGCGTCTGGGCCGTCCTGCCTCCGCCGCCGCACCACCAGCATTTGTCGTCCTCTCGGTGGCCGAACCGTTTCAGGTAGACCCCAGTGGGTGCATGGCCACAGTTTAGTCTGTAGAACCTGGTAGCCAGCGACTTCACGCTCGTCATTGGAACGGGTCTCTTGGTCCCTGTCTTGCCCTTGAGTCTGTAGCTGAAGTACTTGCTGCACTTGTCGGCCTCCCACTTTGCCTTGGCTGCTGACCTCCCCTCGGAGATTCGCCTACCTCTATTCGAGGTGGAGGTGTATGGCCGCTCTATCACCGTGTCTCCGCTGGCGTCTCGGGCTAGGTTTACCTGACGGTCCGCCTCTTGGATTCCAGGGATGCCGGAGTGTCCCGGGACCCTATGAATCTCGGTTGCGATGCCGTGGGCGAGGAGTGCCCGCGCTCTCCGATTGATCCGCCTCGCTAATTGCTGCCCCGGGCCCGGCTACAGGTGTGCCGCTGGTCGAATTGCGGTCTGCGAGTCGCTGAAGATAGCCACCGTCTTCACTCCATGCCTTTGCAATGTTTCTCTCTTCTCGATCGTCTCACCAAGCGCGAGTCCAATCGCCCACAGCTCGGCGTCGAAGACCTCCATGCGCCAAGTGCCCAGAAAGCTGCGGCGGGACCTCCATTGATTTCCATGTTGGCACACTGCTGCGGCCCCCACTCGGCCATCGTCTGAGCGTGATCGATCTGTCCACCACATCCAGACCCCCGCTCCTATTTTGGCTTCTTTCTCTCTCGCCCAGCGCTGCGCGGTTCTCTTGGCAGCGGTGGTGTCGTCCAGTATGATGGTCCTGACCACTGATTCATCGCCCGGGGCAGGCCACATCATGCCTTCGGTTGTTAGGCCGTGCTCATGCTCTTCCTTGACTACTCTGCATATCGGTGCACCGGAGAAGGGGTTTCGGTGTAACTCTTTCAGCTTGCCCCTGCATGCGTCTGCTAGTCTCGCTGCGAATCGCTGCTGTCTGGAGTCTAAGACTACAGGCGCGGGTGTAAGCCCTGACTCTCTCATAAGTGCACCCCGTGGAGTTGTGGGCAGCGCGCCCAGGATGGACCTGGCTTGACGATTGAGGAGGAGTTGGAGGTCATCCCGCCTGCCCGCTTCTTTGGGATCCCACCAGAGCTCACTCCCATACAGAGCGACCGCTTGGACGCACGCCACCTGGTCGGCCCTTATGCTCTCCGGAACAATGCCGTACGTCGTGGTCAGGGTTCGGAGTCTCGCTTCCGCTGCGCTGGCTGTCTTCATGCATCGGTTGTGCTGCTCCTTGAACGTTAGATGTTCGTCCATCCAGACGCCCAACCAAAGTGTCGCCTGTGTATTGAATCGTATGACCCCGCTGCCGACTCTTATCTTTGCTGTCAGTGTTGGCCGGAGGTGCTTCCTGTGGCCTCGTCTGCATGTGAATAGTGCCGCCTCCGTCTTTGCCGTGTCGAACTGTAGCCCTCGTCTGCTTGCCCATTCGATGCTCCTTGCTGCACATCTCTCAAGTATCGAGACGACATGGTTGAAATGGCTTCCGGTTGCCACCCAGCCGAGGTCGTCTACAAGGGACAGCCCTTCGGCTTCTGATACATACTCTTCGACCCATTTGATCAGTCCTGAGGTGTAGATTGCGAAGAGGATCGGTGACACCGGTGAGCTCTGTGGGACTCCAGCTTCCACCGGATGTCTCTCCATGGCGTTGCCCTCGATTATCATCTCCACTGTCTTTTCCGACAGAAAGCTCTCCGTCCATCGTATATGGTCTCCATCCATTTGCCTGACCTTCATTAGGTTGACTAGCCTTCCTTTTGCCACGCTTGGGAAGGCTGCTTTAATGTCCATGAGAAGCACGCCTGCTATGTGGCCACCTTTCCAGGCTGCATGAGCTCTGTCAACCATGATGGCCGCTGCGTCGATGGCAGACCGGGCTCGTCTGCTTCCGAATTGTCCGTCGCTCAGTAGTCCTCTTCTCTCGGCCTCATCTGTCAGCAGCTCAGCGACTACTTTTTCGACCACTTCTCCCATGCAGCTCAACAGCGATATGGAGCGATAGGCCTGCAGCTGCGTGTAGTCGTCTTTGCCAGGATTGCGAATCACCACGCCGCTAGCCCGCTTCCATACCGATGGGTGTCTTCCCGTGCGAATGGCCGCCTTCGTCAGCCTCACGATCCTCTCTTTGTCCCACTTCTAGAGCAGCTGTATGGCGCTGAAAGACAACTTGTCCGGCCCCGGTGCCTTTTTTACCGATTGAGAAAATCGGGCTCGTTCAACCGCTTGCTCTGTGACCCGTGTGTGTGCGCTGCCTGCGGGAGGTAGTTCATAGTACTGGTCGTCGTCATTCGGAAGAAAGGACTCGTGCCTGAGCATCTCCTCCTTTTCCTGTGACGTGTTTGCTTGCTTGCCTTCCCTGTCTGTTAAGGCCTCCACGGTCATGCCTGCCCGAGGGTTCGCGTATCGCGCTGCTCTCCATACCTCGGCCCCCCTCTGGTTCTGCAAGTACACGCTCCACATTTTCCTCTTGGTCTGTCGAATCGACTTCTGGAGTTCTGCCTTCGCCTTGGCGGCCTCTTCCGAATTCCGTCTCCTCCTCTGTTCCCTTCCGACCGCCTTCCTTCTCTCCCTAATGTCGGCGTTCCACCACCTGTTCGATTTGGCGCAGATCCTGATCTTCTTTGCCTCGGCGTCGAGAACGTTGCCAATTGCTTCCTGACACCATGCAACCTCTTGCTCCACCTCGTCTGCTGTGCATTCTGCGTCCAAGTGAGCTCTCTCTTTTGCTAGCTCCATCCATAGCTTCTCCGCTGCCTTCGCGTCCTCCTCAGTCATTGCGGCTATATTCCACCCCACTACCCGTTCATGGCCCGCCTCCTCCTGCCTGTCTTCTTCCACCTCCCACTCTATGACCTCATCGTCGGATCCTGTGGCGTGGTCGTCGGCCAGTATGGACCATTTGGTGATTGGTCGATTTGCCAGCGTCAGGTCGATGACCCACTCGCCCTCATGACCTTCACTTGTCCAGTGGTGGGTGGCTTCACCATCGTTTGAAATTTCCAGTCCGTTTTCGTCAATCAGGACTTCCCTGAACGCCGCATCCCGCTGCACTTGGCATCTTGGGTCCCATCGTATGCTATGGGCGTTAAAGTCTCCAGCGAGGAAGGTGCTCCCCTGCCGAATGACAACCCGCCAGTCGAGCTTTCGCGCTGGTCTCTCTCCCGAATGCGTGTTCTTCTGGTCGTAAACGTTGACGATCCTCGTTATCTTCTCCCCCCTCCTCCTGACGTCAGTAGCAATGACATCCTCGTTCGCACCTCTGCTCAAATCCGTCTGCTCATCAACCACCAAGCCGCTCCCTCTCCGTATTGCCGTCCAGACTCTTTTTCTTTTTCTTATTTCGTATGCCGAATGGCTGATCCCGACACCTCCTCTTTCTCTTTCTCTCGGTGGCTCTTGCAAGCAGACTACGTCCGCCCTGCATTCGACTCCCGTCTCCAGCGCCGCGATGGTCCACTCGTATGACCTCGCGCAGTTATGCTGGATCACTCTAATCATTGGTAGCCAGGGCTCCCGCTTCAGTTTCGGTGTGAGTTTTAGTTGCAGTCGCGGCCGTGGTCGCAGTCTCGGTCTCAGTCATCACGACGTCTCTTGCCTCCCCCGTTGCCTCCTCTCCCTGCACATCAGCCATCTCCTCTGCTTCCCTCCCCCCATCCGCTGCCGCTCCTCCCCTGGGTCTACGACCAAGCACCACTCTGTTGGGCCCCGTTGCCGTGTGCATAGCATCGCTCATGGGAGCCCGTCCTGCTGTTCCCGTCTTTCTGCTCTGCCGCGCCGCTTTGGCGGCTTCGCTCTTCTTCGCACACCTGCTGCTGAACGCAATATGATTTCCTTTGCAATTTGGGCACCTTTCCAGCGTGTGGCCGCAGAGTGATCCCTGCTTTGTCATACACCCCACTACATTGCATTTGTGGTCGCTCGTACGGTGGTTGCCGGAGCATTAGCCGCACTTGTGCTTGCTGCCGCACTTGTTTTCAATGTGGCCCCATCCACAGCAGAGCTCACACCTGCTGTCTGGGCCCGCATTCGTGAACGCCTCGACTCGGTAGCACACTCCCGCAGCCTTGATGCCTTTCTTGATCAAGCTCTGTGCCAGCCTGCTTCCTTTTACGACAAAGACTACCGATGACGCGGCGATTTCTCCATTCTGCTTCCTCTCCCTGATGGTGCGGGGGTTCGCCAGCCATCGCACCTGGGTGGGGATCGCTATGCCCTCTTTCTCCGCTTCAAATTCCTCGCGCATCTTCTGCAGGCCCTCTGTGCCTTTTCCCATGTACCGCACGAGGGGTACTGCTGTAATGGCGGGCGAAACGTGACGTGTCCACGGCCGGGTAACGGCCATTCTCTATAGTTGACTCGTTCCGAGTCATGGATCATTATCGAGAATCTTACCAATTACTCTGACACCAATACTCACTCGCGCCCACGTGTGCAACCGTATTCCATCTATAGATATACCTAGCCGTACGCTACCGTACGTGCCTTCACAACTGCATGGATCTTTAGCCTTTCCCAGGTCTCGTTCTCTTGGACATCCACGACTCCTCTGTCGACAGTCCTCGCTGCCGTGATGATGATGTCGCGGAACTGCATAGCCATCTCCGCTGTTGCATTCTGGTGCGTGATTGCCGTGATCGCGCCCTTCGCATTCCTCCTTGCGTTCATGATCCTGATGTGGGCCGGGGCCTGCTGGTGGAAGAGCGCTCTGTTGATCGCTGACGCAATTTCCTGGTCCATTTTATTGGGGAGTGGCACAGTTTCGTCTCTCCTCAGGATTAGGCGTCTGTCTGCCATGCTCGAGCCTGTCGTCGGTGCTGGGCCTGGGCTGGCTGGCTTCTTTTGGTTTCGTGGTGGGACCATCGCCCATCGTCTGGTCGGTGTCGGTGTCAGCGCTGATGTCGCCCCTCTTGGCGCCGATGTGGCTCTCGGCGTCGGTGTCGGCGCTGGCCTCGGTGCTGGTGCTGGGGGTGGTGCTGGTGCTGGGTTCGGCTTTGGGGATGGGATTGGGTTTGGCTTCGGTATCGGTTTCGTTGTCGGCATTGATTTGAGCTGCCTTCCAGGCTGCATATGCTGGCGCTCTTCCGGCTTCTCCGGTCCACCTGTCTGGGTCAGGTCAGCGTGTATCGAGGCCTCCAGGCTGGCACCCTCAGTGTCCGCTCTCCTCTCCTCTTTCTGGCCCCGTTCTGTAGCAGCCACTTCTCTTGCGACAATGTCCGTGATGCCCTCGCCCCACAGTAGGTCATCCTGGTGATACGAGTCCCGCTTTTTCTCTTTTTCCTCCAACCACGATTTCATCCCTCACGACTGCGCCTCCTGCAGTGCAGTGTGCGTCTCCAGCATGATTGCCATTTTCGCGATGGTTCGGTGTAGCTGTGCTAGTTCGCAGGCTTGCTGCTGAGCCGCGCGCTCCATGTGGCTTCTCCACCTCACTCCTTCTCCGCTTTCCGTTCTCGTTTCTCTCCATCGGCTCAAGTGCGGCTTCGCCTGCAGTCCCCGCGGAGATGTATGTCACCGCCGTCGCCACCTCCATCGCCATATCCATACGCGCGTCGCTCCACCCGTCTGCCGCTTCTCCCGTGTCCAGGCCTCTCCTCTCGCTCACTCTGACTTCGGTCATCACTTCTGTGAGTCACACACCTCGTCCAGGGTAGTCCTCGTCGTTGCTCGCTCGTTGGTTGACGCGTCGGGTCGATCGCGTTCTCTGCAAATACTTTGCGTGAACCCACTCAACTGTGTGGATTCCTGTGCACACCCTCCTCCTGCGGTCTTGCAGGTACTGGGACGCTCGCTCCGTGGTCAATTCGACGTCTAGAATCGATTGCCGCAGTCCGTTTTCTAATTGCTATCGTTGTTGTCGACTTATCGCGCTGTTTTTGTTTCGCCAAGACTTTTTGTCCTTGGGCTGTGGAGGTTTCGGAGGTGAGCCTGTAGGAGTTTCCCGACGATTTTGAGGAATCCTTACCCGCCTAGAGAATCATTCCTAGCAACCAAAGAATCGTAGTCCGGATTTAGGGAGTGTTTCCAAGCAGCTAAACCAGCACGGCATGACAGAAGCAAGGCTAGTTTACGAGATTCTAAGATGCCGCTAGTCTAGATTAAGAATTGCTAGCTTTTGGAAGGGGAGTTTATAAAAGCTGCAAATACCGGCGACACTGAGCGTACAAATGCTAACAATACCAGACCTACAAATATTGCAAGCGACTACCAGCGTCACTGCTTAATTACCTACGCCTGTCATAAATCGCATCACCCTGAGTCCTGATACAAGCCCGTATCCTCTTACAAGCCTTATTCTTATACAATCTTGTATGCTCATAGGAGGCCGTATTTGAATATATATGTACATGTGCAACAACGGTGTTAAAAGCAGAGAGATAGAGGCTTGATTGTACTATCCAAGAAGGCCACACAGGCTTGTATGGTTGTTTAAGTACGAATGCGTACGTCCTCATTTATGTATAGAGACGGCTGAATACTATTAGCTCGTATTAGTACTAACTTAGTAAACCATACGAGGACTGAGATCTATTTACGCGACAAACAGCCCTTCCAATCGGCCGAGTGATTTTACCATGATCGAGTGATTTTTCGATGAAGTCGTGATCGAAGAACCTCCACACCGACAGCGGCCGCAACAACCTTGTAGGTTCCGCAGTTGTCCTTCAGGCTACATATACGCATGCGTGTAGAAGAATATCTTTGTACTTGTGCTGACCCCGTAAATGGAGCTTTTGTTTGTTTTGTTTTAATCATACTGTATTTACTCTAATTAGAGTATGACAGCCCCTTATTCCCCTCCGCCTCCGGGCTGGCCGGCTAGATGGCGGAGCTCCACTCCTGCTACCCGTCGTCCCCTTTTGACAAAAGAAAGCATGCATCTAAGGAAGCGATCGATGAGATACAAAGGAAATGAGATGAAATCCCAGAAGGGGAGACCGCCGGCTCTTACTCCTCCACTCGGTTGGGCGGGAACTTCCCGAAATCCGTGGCTGCCAGCAAGTCCATCACCGCTTTATCGCGCTTCTCCATGGAGAGCAGCTCAGAGACTTGGACGTGTCGGCATCTGCCCGCTCTCCATCCCGTTGCTTTCCCCACCTTTTTCCAGAGCGTTTGTTTCTGGTCCTTCCATTGGCTGCAATGGCGGGAGAGGTGTTCCCACGTCTGGGTCTGGGCCGCCGCCCTGCCTCCGCCGCCGCCGCACCACCAGCATTTGTCGTCGTCTCGGTGTCTGAACCGTTTGAAGTACGTGCCCACTGGCGCGTGCCCGGACTTCAGTCGGTAGAATCTGGCTGCCAGTGACTTCACACTATTCATTGGGATGGGTCTCTTGCTCCCCGCTTTGCCTTGCAGCCTGTAGCTGTAATGGTTGCTGCATTTGTCGGCCTCCCACTTAGCCTTCGCCACCGTCCTTGCTTCTGAGATTTGTCTGGTCCTATTTGCCGCCGAGGTGTATATGCGTTCTCGTACTGTGCCTGCTTTGCGGCCTTCTCGCGCTAGATTCACTTGGCTATCTGCTTCCTCATTTCCAGGGATGCTAGTGTGCCCCGGGACCCTGTGAATCTCTGTTTCAATACCGGCCTTGCGAAGGGTCCTCGCGCTCTGGCTGATCCACCTGGCTAGAGGCTGCCCGGGTCCAGGTTCCAGGTGTTCCGTTTGCTGGATGGCCGCCTGTGAGTTGCTGAAGATTGCCACTCTCTTCACTCCGTGTGTCTGCAGCATGTCTCTCTATTTGACTGACTGTCGGAGTGCGAGTCCGATTTCCCACAGCTCTGCATCGTAGACCTCCACTCGTCCGGTGCCCAGGTAACTGCGAAAGGCCTTCCAGCCGTCTCCGTGCTTGCATACTGCAGCGGCTCCCACTCTGCCGTCGTCGGATCGCGATCCGTCCGTCCACCACATCCAGACCCCGGCGCCTACTTTGGCCTCTCTCTCTCTCGCCCATTGCATCGCCTCTCTCTTGGCCGCGGTGTCGTCGCTCAGTATGACCATCTTGACAGTCAGTTCTTCGTCAGGGTTAGGCCATCGCATGGTCTCTGCTTCCCGGCCTCGTTCGTGCTCTTTCTTGATGACTCTGCATATCGGTGCGCCCGACGTGGGGTAGTCGTGCACCTTCTTCAGCTTGGAGCCTTCGCACGCGTTTGCGAGCCTCGCTGCAAATCGTTGCTGCCTGGAGTCCAGGGCTACTGGCGCGGGTGTGAGCCCTGAGTCTCTCATAAGTGCGCCTAGTGGCGTCGTGGGCAGGGCACCCCCGTAAATGGAGCTGCGCCCCTTAGTTAACCCTGTACCAAGGCAATGGCAAGTTCCGATAGGCGACCTCCTTGGTGGGGTTGCGGTTGTTGGGAGACAAAGACTAGATGCCCTGGTCCATCTCAACCGAAGCCCAGGATTGGACGATGATGTCTGGCCAGACTGGCAAGCGGACAGACCGTTCCCACTCCTGCTGACATACAATATCAAATTTCGACGCGTGTGATTTGACATTAGCTATAGAGGAGTGGGAGTTTCTGTTTGAGCTTGATTCTTCTGGTTCGTCATGCCATGGTAATTTTTAACTAAATATTCACCGAAGTCAGAATGTTTTCTCGTTCCCAGGCGAAGGTGGACATGTGGCGCGCCGCAGCGCCGCTGCCGGGCGGCTCATGCGCCACTCATCCACGCTCTGGGAAGCAAGGTACGAGCTAGCATGCGGCTGGGCACGAGACAAGTCAAAATGCCGATGCTCAGCATAGCCGGTCACCGATTGACTGCTCTTGCCTTACTCAAAGCCTATCCATCAGTATATTTCTAATAGATAAAACTGAAGCTTTCCTTCGCTTCTCACCCACATCTGCACTACTACAAAGCCTGCATCTCCACCTTTATTGAGTCACTTCAACTCAAGGCTCAACGTAGCTTATAAATAAATCATCTCCGACACTATATCAACTACCATCACCCCAACTTGAACAGTCAGCGAAATGACAGACTGAAGTATTAGAACCAGGAAACATACTAATTCCTCGTAACAAACAGCTTACTTATCATGGAGCCAATCTAAGAAGGAATTGTTTCGAATGATGCGTATAGTGATTCGGAGGTCGCCCAGGCACCTATAGCACTCATCCGGGGTGCTCGGCCCCGGTGGGGAATCCAGTGTGTTCAACAGCTGCTCAAGTTCATCATAATGCTGGTAGGGGACACTGCCTCTTGCGGCATCCGGCTCGATATCCGAATGTTCTAGGGACCTAAACGATGTTGTTTGAATCGTAACAAATGCTTTAAGGACATCAGATACAGTTGAAATAGAGTTAAGTTGTTTCGGAATTGTGAGCAGAAATCCATGCTTCCGCTCGTCACCTGGGAGAACCGTATCGAGGTCGGAGTTTAGTGGGTATATTTGGGTGATACCCCGCAACGGCTGAAAATCAAAAATCGTCAGGTTCACCGGCTCTCCAGTCAAGTTTTTAAATATACTGTACACAACTCCCCGTCTTTGACAGTGAAAGGTTTGCCCGGTTGGTAGGCTGTAGGAGGGGGTCAGTAAAAATATGTCGGTAGCTGTGGCAGGGTTTTTACATTTATCCACTAGCTCGAATTCAAACTTTCCATCCAGGTTCTCCAATGTATTTTTCAAATATCGAATCATCTCATATTTTGCTAGAAGTGTTAGTCTGTCAAGCAATAATTTTGGACCATCAGAGGAAGGGAAGGTCGGAATCGGCTTGTCGAGGTGATCTAGAAGTATATATCTGCCATCAGAGTCCACACCAATGCGGAATGCGTCACGCTCGTCGTTGTCGGAGATGATCTCTACCGGAAGATCTAGAACATGCATTCCGAAGCTGTTCCCATTGACTTTCGTTTGAAGAACCCTGGACAAGCTTTACCAATAGCTTCCGGACATGAGTTTTTGAGGGGACCGCCTGACCGCCTGGTGTGATGTCATTAATGCGTCCATCGGATAATTCGGCCCGCGATTCGAAATCCCACACGCGGACTGTTGGAAAGGAGCTAGTGAGATCGAAATTGCCGGTATTCCAGGGGTATATCACTTATTTCCAGTCCTTCGATATGCCTTGAGCTGCACCAGCCCCAAGGATAATGTTATTCCTTTCATTCGCTGATCGGACAGTGATTTCCGATGCATAGTGACCTTCACCGCTTGCAAAAAAGATTCGTTTGCTGTTGCCTGCAAATATAGGAGTCTGTCGGGGGTTGTTGTTGTTGTTTATTCATACTGTATTCACTCTTACTAGAGTATGACAGGACCTGATATCCCCTCCGCCTCTGGGCTAGCCGGCTAGATGGCGGAGCTCCCCTCCGCTACCCTTCGTCCCCGCTGACAAATGAAAAGAAAAGAAAGACAGATGGAAAAGAATGATATAACCCCGTTGCCGCCGCCGTGAGCCTCTGCGCCCGCTCTGTACCGCCGTTCACCAGGGCGGGAACTTCCCGACTTCAGTAGCCGCCAGGAAATCTAACACTGCTTGATCACACTCTTCCATGGAAAACAGCTCAGAGACCTGCACGTGTCGGCATCTGCCTGCTTTCCAACCCTTGGCCTTTCCCACCGCTTTCCAGAGCGCGCTCTGCTTGTCTCCAATGATTCCACCAGTCCAGACGATCCCGGTCCGCGGTAGGGCTCAGTCCAGTCCGGTCCAATGGGAATGTCGGACTGGACCGGACCACAGACTGGCAGTCTTGGACTGGACGGGCTTGGTCTGGACTGATCCATTTACGCATATAATTTGACATTGCTTTTTAGCCAAATACCACCGAAAACATGACTCATCCTCACTTTTTATCACCACTCACCCCCGAATACCCACTCTGGTCGAAATTATATCACTTCTGGCTGTATATTCGGCTCCATCGAGATATATTTTCCGCATTAAAAGATTAATAACCGGGAATGTATCCCTAACCCTGGACACTGTGAGGGATTGGTCCGGACCAAGTCCAGTCCAGTCCGTCAGCATCTGGGATCAGTCCGATCCCAGTCCAAAAATTTCTTGGACTGGACCTGGACTGGACTGGACGGTTCCGGTCTGGACTGATCCTTTGCTAGACTGGTGGAATCATTGCTTGTCTCTCCACCGGCTGCAGTGGCGGAAGAGGTGCTCCCGCGTCTGGGCGACTGTCCCATTACACCACCAGCACTTGTCGTCCTCTCGGTGACCGAATCGTTTTAGGTAGACTCCGGTGGGCACATGCCAGGACTTTAGTCGACGAACCCTGGCAGCTAATGACTTCACACTTGTCATCGGAATAGGTCTCTTGGTCCCTGCCTTTCCCTTCAGCCTATAGCTGAAGTGCTTGCTCCATTTGTCGGCCTCCCACTTTGCCTTGGCTGCGGACCTTCACTCGGAGATCCGTCTGGCCATATTCGAGGCCGAGGTGTACGGCCGCTCTATCGCCATATCCACGCTTGCATCGCGTGTTACGCTCGCCTGGCGGTCTGCTTCTTCGTTCCCGGGGATACTGGAGTGACCCGGAACGCAGTGAATCTCCGTTTCGATGCTGTGGGCGAGGAGAGCCTGTGCCCTTCGATTGATCTGTCTTACCAGCCGCGGTCCAGGGCCCGGCTCCAGATGCGCCGTCCGTCGAATGGCGACCTGTGAATCGCTAAAGATTGCCACCGTCTTCACCACATTTGTGTGCAGTGTTTCTCCCATCTAGATTGTCACCTCGAGCGCGAGTCCGATCGCCCACAGTTCGGCGTCAAAGACCTCCATACGTCCAGTGCCCAGATAGCTCCGGCGGGACCTCCACTCGTCTCCGTGCTTGCATACTGCTGTGGCTCCCACTCGGCCATCGTCTGAGCGCGATCCATCTGTGCACCGCATCCAGACTCCCGCTCCGACTTTGGCCTCTTTCTCTCTTGCCAAGCTCTGCGCGGCTCCCTTAGCTGCGGTATCGTCATCCATTATGACGGTTCTGACCACTGATTCTTCGCCCGCGGCCGGTCAGTTCATGCCTTCGGTTGTCCAGCCATGCTTGTGCTCTTTCTTCACTACTCTGCATACCGGTGGCCCGGAGTATGTCGGAGGTTGTCGTGCTGTATATCTGCCAAGATTTTTCGATGTAAAATGGAATGGGTTAAATTTGCACCGCCAGGTCTGAGAGATTCCAATAAATATGTTGACACGAGAAGATGATGGAGAAGAAGATGAATTGTCTGTCTATCCAAAGAGAAGGAAAACTATGGACTTATATATAAAAGAGAGAGAAGGAAAACCCAATGCCGACTGCCAAATCCGGAGCCCAAAGCCGGAGCCCAATGCCGAGTACCAGTGCCGAGCCGTCCTCCTCGCCATGGGGGCAGGCGAGGCCGACAGGGGCAAGCGAGGCTGGTGGGGGCAGGCGAGACCGGTGGGGGCAGGCGAGGCCAATGGGGGCCGTAAGCCGCCAGGCCAAATCCCTAGTCAACACAATACTGAGTCAAGGCACCGTGCTCAAGTCCGTCCCCATCATCGTTTAAAATTTCATTGGCCTCTTCCATAAGATGGGAAGCAGCAAGCAATTCGTAGCCTTTTGATTCTAGCAACCAACTCTGTTGTGCCGGCCGGCTGGGGTCTCTGTAATGACTTCTGATGGAGGCTAACGAATTCTAAGGTATATCTCACTTTGTGAGCTCAGAATGGTCCACTTTCCCGATACCCCGAGAAACAGGTCCCCTAGATCCAGGGCCTCGCACCGTACTTCCAGAATGGCAACTATATAGTACAACAGTTACAATTAATTCCTGTTCTGGTCAGTTCGCGGAGAATGTCAGTCTGTGGAGTAACCAGTTAGTTCACAGAGCCCCACCTTCTGTGAATGAACCAGTCAGATCAGTGCTCCATGAACTGACTGGTGCTAATTGTGCTGAAACAAAAGTAACAATTACTCTGATTGCACAGTGATGTATACATGAAATATGCGTAATTTATCGCTCATTCACCTCTTGGTCTCCAATTTACCATATCTTTAATATTGATAGAATGGTTGTGAAAAAACACCGATTTTCAGTGATTTTGGCTGTTTGGTTTAAAACTGCATAATCAATTTTAATGATATCGTAAATTGAAGACAGGGAGGTGAAAGAGCAATGAATTATGCATATTTCATGTATACATCACTTTGTGATTGGACCAATACTTGCAACTTAATTGGACAGACTTTTTGTCATTTTTGTCAGTGCAGCTGAACAGAGAAAAGACAAACTTTTTTTTTTCCCAATGTTCCCTGCAATTGGCTGTATTGCTCAATGAAGTGACTGGTCAGCACATGGAGCGTGTAGGCTCTGCGAGCTGACCAGTCAGTACACGGAGCCCTGTTATTCCACGGGTTGACCGGCCACTCCACGGACTGACATACTCCGTGAATTAACTAGAACAATTCCTTTTGAACCATTTCCTCAAGTAGCTCAGCTACCTCGACATCGCGCAAATAACGCTCTCCATCATGAATATTGCAGGGAACAATAGCTTCGTCAAGACAATTCGGGCGTTTCAAATCCTCATACACTGTTTTCACTTGCCCACCACAGCCTATCACGCTCTTCCGGACGATTGTCAAATTCAGCTTGGACAATATCGTCGTACTCATCTTCCCCGCCTCCCCTGCTCAAAAAGACTTTCCAGCGGCTCCCATCCTCAAGGAATGCTTTATCAACGACTCTGCTTGAAAACCACTCGAATTCAACTCTTCGATACTGGGCTGCATATACCTTCTCTCACTGTACCACATACTCCGCAGTTTGGTCTGCGTAGATTGTGCGAGATCCACCAATAACAATGCCACTGTTACGCATTGCAATTGTCGGCACGAATTGACCGACAGGAATCTCGACCTCGGTTTGAGTCGTTCGTGTTTTGCGTAGGTTGACTTTGGCGTCCGTTAAGGTTTTAATGCCGACGACAAAGTAAACACCCTTCCTTCTTCTGATTGCGCGTTCTATCCACTCCCGTGCCCCTTGTCATTGGCACATTTCGCGGAAAAAGTGTCTTGAATTCTTTAGTTTGTAGGTTTTGTACACAGCGGATTCTACTACGGTCTTCGATTCGAGTTGAACTCCGAAAGACATGGAGACAAGTTGGGTCAGAAATGAGTGAAACCGAGAGTCCTCGCACCAACTGACGCTGTCCAAAAACGATTCAAGTTGTACATAGGCTATCCTGTCGGGTGAGAGCTGACCCGGGCTGTAAAAGTCGCGTTCTGGATTCTCGGTATTGAGAACAAGGTGATCGAGTTGAACAGCGTCACGGCCTATAAATGTTCTCGATATCCACTTGCCTCTCATTTCAATCCGCCATATAAATGTGTTTGAAAGACGAAAGGTTGGAGAGTAGAGGTTTGAGGTGTTGCGTTGTTTATTCCTTGGTTTAAACGACACCGGGATGACACATCGGATCGAACGCCGTTATTAAAGCATATAACAATGAGCTATCGTGATTGGAGATATTACATTCCCGGTGAGCATCGCACTCACGCTTCGCGCTGAGAAACATAAGCACAATCGAAATATCAACGTTATAATTGCGTGCCAGCGCATTGCTCCGTTCCCCAGAGTTTTCCTTACCGAAAAGTTCAGTCTATTGGCGGAGCCTACTAAGCCATAGTTGTTGGCACGAGATTTGGCCCGATGGCTTATGTGGCTTTCGGCCTAAGCTGCGGGCATGAGGCCGGTGGCTTGCGGCCCCCATGGGCCGCCACCAGCCCCCATGCCGAGGAGTAGGTCTAGCCCCGGCAGTGATGCTCGGCATCGGTCTCCGGATGTGATACTCGGCTTCGCCGAGTATGCTCTCTCCTTTCCCATATATTTGCCTGTCTTTCTCTCTCTCTCTGCTCTTTAGACAATCACTTTTGTACGATAGTCAATTCAATATCTCTATTCGTACTCGATTGATCTCAACAATAGTTCATAACCACGCTTGTATGGGGTAACCAAATATGAAATATTGTCTACTAAACCCTAAGTACTTAAGTACCCAAGGATTTATTTACTTAGGTATTCTAGTTGGTAGTTAACAATACTAAGTGACAAGGTAGCATTAAGTACTTACTACCTAGGTATCTAGGTTGTTGCTGAAGTACTTAAGTATGTATCCCTCGCGATAATATAACTTACTGGCTCATTCTCTGACCGGAATGAGGCTTACACGTGTTAGGGGCTAGGGAGTTTCGAGCGGTTTCTCTACGGGGTAATTCGAGACAATGGATTAAGTTCAGAGGGTGGCGTGGTCAGTACTGATAGCCTATCGATGGGATGTCTGCCTAAAGTATCACCTGAGCATGCAAGTAAGCACACTGTTTTTCTTCAAACGGATCCAACACTGACAGGCTGCGCCTGAGTGCATTGTGCGTCTTGAAGCCTGATAATACTGCAGGTCTTGATATCACATTCATATACACCAGGGTAACAGATGACTTTTAAGAGAACCAGTGCAATGAAAGAAGGGTAAAGCAATGTACTTTCGAATAATGTATGTACTCTAGGCATCAGCGACTAGCTCAGCCCTGTTTAATCCATGCAGCACAAGTCTTGTGATAGCGTTCGCACGCCGCTCCCTACTCTGCCACTTCGAAAAACACTGCCCATTCTACAACACCACACCACAGAGAGCTCTAAGATTTCGGCTATAGATAACTTACATAGTGGAGAAGCAGATGATATACAGTGAAATCAATTTATGTTAAGAATTAGTGGTACTGAGCCCTTGATCTAGGATTTCTCTAATCCGATACACCACACAATTGCCACAACCACACATTCAAAACAGAAAAATAATTATGGAGCTCCTAATAGATGAAATTTAACATGGAGGATAGTAGGGGAAATAATACAGAAACATTTTAGAGTCTGATGGAAGAGGTCCTGTACAGACAACTTAGAGGTTCACTACCTGAACCTCGCTTAGCACAAATAAGCACAAACCCGCCACCCCACTAACTCGAGCACTCACAACAATGAAATGGTGAGAAAAAAATAAGAATTACTTTGCATCAATGACAGCCTGCACCAGGTCTGACATTGTGTACCATAGTTTCTTAAAGTTCTTTTCTCGGATCTTTTCCCAAAATTTGGAAGTTTCCTCTGGCGGACGCCTTCAACTGCATCAGGACCCCAACATTTATCGCCAATATCTGGATATTCGATGAGTAGTTGCCCGTTTAGAAGTATCCAAGCTACTTCAATAGGATTAAAGTCCGGGGAGTAGGGTACTCTAGGTAGTGATATTGTAGCGAGTAAAGAATCTCTACATTATACCTGCAGCGTGATTCCGGGAGTAGTCTTGTTGAAAGAGTGATCCCTAATAGTACTGTTGCGTATTAGTAAAGCATATACGAAGGCAGTGACAGACTGCGGCTGAGGTACTAACGATCCTCGATTCCCATTCTAAAAGCAACCCTACCCGCCGGATGTTCAAGTATCCTGACGCCCTTGTCACTGAATAGATGACTCCGATTAAACTATATTTTATCCACATCTTGCTACCAGTATGCCCACCTTACCGCCCTTTGGCCTGAACTCACCAGTGCATTTCATGATATCGCAACGTGGTACTTGTTCCAGAACTTTATTGCTTCTACAGCTGGCACTTAGTTTCATTCAGTAGCCATTTGACTGTAATGTGTAGTCATAGTAATTGGATGAGTAGTCATTGTAAATCGATGTGTTACCTGGGCGCTTATAATGATGTGTCCGGGAACTTGAAATCCGACGAGTACTCCGTTAAGGTGTATCCTTCCCACTCTTACGCGGTAGAATGCACTCTGTCAGCCTCTTTTCTGGTGGCATACGAAATATCTGTGTTTACGACCCGATAGGTGATTTCTCGTCATATTCATCACTCAAAATCAAACCTTCAACATATTCGGCAGTCCAATCTTTATGAGCTATTGCCTATTTGAGTCGTTATAGCGCATCGTCTTCAGACATCTTTAGGCGCTTTTTAGTTAGCTATTTGTGTATGTTGTGTTCTCGTAAGAAACACTAAATTGTTGAAATTGAAACGAAGAATCATGCAGACACTGGATGTTTGCATTGGTCAACTGCCGATTGCTTTTAGCATGATCGCAATATTGCATGTTGATCTCGCCGAGAGAGTTGGACAAGTCTTCCGTTGCGGTGTAACTTGTCAATGATTGGTGCTCATTCGCGCGAGCGAAAAGGTCCGGTATTATCGAACTTGGCTTTCCCACCTCATTTACAACTCCAGTGATTATTCCTAAACAATGAAGAGAAGCGGGAGTCACCCGCTTCTGCATATCTGTCATCTCCATTGGTTCTGTCTTCGGCTTCGGTTTCATCTTCAGTCCCGTTGATCATGTCCTTGTCACGGTGGTACGTTGTAGACAGTGAAGGTGACAAGGTTGAATTGCGGTAGTATATTGGACTGACAAGACCTGTACGCTATTTCACCAAGACATTGCTACATGGCTATCCCTTTGCCGGTAACCGGGTTTGGGCCCACAGATGGGCCAGCTTTTAAAATACACATCACACAACCACAATCCAGCCAAATGCCCCCAGAATAAATAGAAATACTCTACATATGGTGAAATTCATGAAAACAATTTCGTTTGGGTGTGAAACATAAAGCCTCATTGCAGTCCTCACACTTTATGCTGGTTTTCATGCCTTCTCCACTACCACCCTGACTTCTTCTCCACCTGCAAAGGAAACAATCTACTCTACTCTCCATCCAAAGCAGGGAATGCATTCCTGGTACC
>Ga0307515_10005033_pt1 | contig 26924 bp, 15 predicted proteins | sample 17_EM_MG_FD_194513 | JGI IMG/M metagenome (GOLD analysis project Ga0307515, IMG submission 194513) | Populus trichocarpa ectomycorrhiza microbial communities from riparian zone in the Pacific Northwest, United States - 17_EM | ecosystem: Host-associated > Plants > Roots > Unclassified | place... | reverse complement strand
TTAGCCAATAAAGAGCCCTAGATTGACGAACTTTTGGTGTTCCATGCACACGGACCATCGTCTTATCGATAACGGAGGACGCCGGCGGGTTAAGGGATAAGTTAGACCCTGATGTTTCTCAGCCACATTTACATGAACCCTGATGCCAGGTTTCGACCGCGCCGCATGAGAAGACGTACGATAATGGGAGTGCTTCAAAGAAATGCGAAAGTCGTCACTCGACTGGTAGGATCGAAATCGAACAGCCAGAGTTTTATGTACATGCTACATTTTGCGCTCGCAATATGCGGTCAGCCTCCAACTAGAAACCCCCCACCAAGTTCATCCTACAAGGATCACCACGAACATCCTAAGCCAGGAACGGAATAATCCTAGCCCAGTAGGCAGCCATATAAATCCATGAGTATACATAGACAACAATCTCAGTATTCATCAATCCCAACACACTGCCCTTTTGAGCCTTGATCGAACTGATGGAGCTGCCCGGTCCCTGATAAAACCCAAGGGCTGCACTGCCTAGCTGGCCCTGTATACCTAACATGGATGCTCAGAAATACGTTAACCACTCATCAACCGTCATGGGAAGCCCATCCCAACACCGAAGCGACAGGCCTGACTGCGAGTATTCGCCCGGTCGCCAACTTTCGGAAACCTGCAGGAAACTCGACAGTACCGAAATTGAAAAATTACTTAGTAGTCGACAAAACTTTTCGCTCTACAATAGCGTTCACGCTCTGGATAATTCGAACGTTCACAACGGGTAAGAAGTCACAGTCCAGAGCAAGAACTTCCCAACACTGACTTGAAGTAGAAACGTGTATAATATCTTCATACCGCCTGATCCCCATCCGTGTAGAACACCTAGGAGAACTCTAACAGTGCCGATTAACTCTGAGACTACTTCGCACTCTCGCCAACATACACCTTACTCATGGCATGTGGAGAACGAACGTCCTAACGGTTCCGGCAGTTCGGCCTCGGACTTCAAAGAGGTTGGCATACTAATACAAATACTTATACTTATATTTGCTATAAGTTTCATAATTTCTACTTCTGGAGCCTATCTAGCAGGTTCAGAACGAATACGTGTGCCACCTACCATCGTCCATCGTCCAGGACTCATCCAACAACTCATCCACGCCTGCTTCATTGAGGCTAACACGGACGGTAATCACGCTATCTTCTTAATTGCACCGGTAGATACCATAGAGGGCTCTCGAATCGCTTGCTGTAAGCATGCTAAGCTAGCATCAATCAGCTTCGAAGACTCAGGAGCTGAGTTAACCTGCTCTATATGCACAAACTCTACTATCTGCATGCAACACATTATTCACTGCACTGCACTTGAGCAAGATTCGGCCCACGTCAGCAACAATGGACCAGCGGAATTTCAGCATCCCATCAACTCGCCAACCGTACTAGAGCCTCCCGCCCACAAACATACCTACAGACTACTGGAACCGGCACAAATTCTCGACACCGGGAGTACAACAATACCCAACCTTCGCACTAAGTTCTCACTACTCACTACGGTTCTCCTCATAATCCTCATTCTCATCGCTATAATCATCACGGCGTGCATGTCAATTTTCCTCGCGCTCGTCATCTCCGCCAAAGTCCTCCTCAGAAACTGCCCATTCAAGATGCATCAGGCATTCCGAACGCCAGTAGACGAGCCGTACAGCCTGTCCCACGGCTATCTGGGTGCGCACTCTATCCTGACGCTGATGTGTCCCAATCTTTCTAAGAGAAGCACGATGCTTATCTTGCAGAAGAGCGCGAGGAGCAGGACCTGGGTTTAAGAGAGGGCTTCACCCCTATAAAGGAGGACACCGAGAAGCTGTTGAGATCGAACAATGTGTCGTTTGGTGGAGGCGCGATCGTTAGTGATCTTTTTGGACCGGGCTAATTCTGGAGCTCCGTGGTGGAGCCATGGTTTGATTGGAGTGGATTCGGGGCCGTGGAGCTCTAAAGCTCCAAATCTAATCTAATAAGGAAACATCTAGTCTTAATAAGGAAGGAAGGTTGTCGTCTCTTGCATTTACCTCTGCCTACCTGCCTCTGTTTACCTCTTTCTTTCTTCTCTAACTCTACATACTTCTTTCTATTCCTTCTCTTTTAGCCTTCTCTGCTTATTTCTTTTTAAAACTACCTTTGATATATTCTTTTATAGTATTATATTAACGCTAAGCTTTTCTATTTTTAGTATATAAATGTACTGGAGCTCCAAGGAGCTCTTGGAGTAAAATAATTTACTAGCTGGATGGTGTGAATTCAAGGCCAGATCCACTCCACTCCAGTCCAAAAAGATCACTGATCGTTGTGTCACCGTTCGAAGAGCGACGCACTCCTGTAGCATGCTTTAAATGCAGAAGATTCGGATATAGAGCCGGAAACTGCGTGTGACCTAATGAAGCTAATGCAAATGCGGAACGAGCCGAACTGCGTAAGCATGCTCACAAGTGATAACTAACGATAGTCAAAGCGATGTGGCACTGGATGTCGCCACGACGAGCAGGTAGGGTGGCCGACCCTCCCCGCTACACCCTTGTCGAGATGTGCTAAATTAGATCGGACTATGGGAAATAATAGCTGCTAGAAGACTGAGCCACATATAACGGGGCTTAATATCTAGAGAACGCCACTTAATTATATATATAAGCTACTGGGACTACTGGGACTATTATATAACGCTTAACTTAGTTTAGTAAGGCGGCTGCCAGGAGTTCTTTTTATAGGGCGGGACAAAATCCCAGCTGCGTCCTGAGAGGGGAAGCCGATTTTGCAATTGACTACATAGCATTAGCAGATAGTTTAGACCTCAAGCAGATTCACGAGGACTAAGATTCTAGCTTTTTCACCCATGAAGAGAGGTGCATGGTGCTATGCCAAAAGAGAGTGGCCCAATCTTGGCAGAAATTGGGCCACTTTTCCTTGCATAGCGCCATTTCGGAAACCGGATCCAAAATGGCGGACTAGCCTATATAGGTAGCCATTATTCCTATTTAGGTATAGTGCATTGGATTTGTGGATTTGACGCCACGCCAGTCCAAATAGATCACTGATCCCGTGAATACTACGGTAGGCCTATAGCATGATTTCCCAACTCCCGAGCGTGACCTTCAGCTCGATCATGCAGTATACTTAATTAGATGGCCTCCGAGTGGAGTGAAGCGCTTTTCTGAAGGCTTAATGCTGCGGAGTAGCTTTAAGAATACGCCAATTGGAACCCACTAGCCCTTAACTGAGGATTGAGGATGGCATGCCCGCATATAGGCCAATTGACCAAGCATACCACACTCTTCAAGCACTCTCATGCGAATATTCTATCGCGAGTCTGGTTTGGTACCGCCGTGAAAATCACAAAGCTGACACCGAAGATGCCCGGGCATGAAGTCAACGTGAAAAGTGGAAAACGGTAGTCCGATGATGCGTCATATCGCAGAGCACCAATCAGGTGCGTAATTGAGCTTGGAGAGTGACTTGCCCCGTACAAAATTCACAGGTCATCCACTGCTAGGCTACTGCGCCCAGAGTCGCTCGTTGGGGTACTGGCCTATGCTCCTTGTGGGAGATTCACCAAACGCGTGGGCACCATAAAATATCAAAAGAATAGCACCCAACTTCTTTCTCTCAATTTTTGCCAAACGTCGCAGCTCGAAATACAGGTAGCACTACTGACCACTGTTCCTGCTATGATAATCTCTCGTTGTGCGGCACTACTGGCACAACATAGCATCGTCTATACGAGCGGCTTGAACGTCCCAACTTCGACCACAAATCGCTGGTTTCAACCCGAGCCGTAGCGAAAACATGCCACGCAGGGAAGGAAAGCGAGGCGATGAGAAGGAGGCGAAGAAGGGAGGAGACGAAGGCGCACCAAGACCCAAACGCCTTTCTAAATTTGAGAAGTTTAGATTCGATGAGAACGTTGGGCCACCTCCGGCATGTTTCTATTCCATATCAAATATATCACCACTAACTGATAAAAACAGAGCAAAAGGTCATACCAGGGCCATCTCCTACACGTCCGTGAGCGGGCATATTGTGCTGACGAGCTCATACCCCACCATCCGAACCAGGAACGGTTTGTATCTCCTCCACCAGAATACATACATCAACCTAGTGGGCCACGACGACCTGTGGCCGAGATGCAGGCGGCAATGACAGAAATGCTTGCAAATTACGACTCAGACACCGACACGTCTGGAGAGAGCATGGAGGACGACAATAGCCAGGGGTCTGAGCAGGACGGTGGGGAGTCTGAGACAGAAGAGGATACTAGGAGCTCGGGAGAAGATAGAACGGATGAGGAGAATGATTTAGGGCACACAACAGCTAAGGGAAAGACTATGGGGAAAGGGAAGGCCACGTTGATCCTCAAGAAACCCTTAAAGCGCAAACAGCCTTGGAGCAAGGAGTCTAAAGCTGCGGACGAACGGCGAGCAAAGAGACCAAAGCTTGGTCTCCAGGCTCTAGTTGTACCGGCTAGCGAGGAAAGGGACTCACTCTACGGCAGTGATGACGACAAGCCTCGAGGTCGACCGAACGTTAGACCTGAGGAAGACATACCTTTGGTATACCCCGAGTCATCGCATACCATCTCCGACAATGAAGGTGGTCCAGCACTGTGCGATTCGCCAATTTCATTCCCCCACTCTGCGCTCCAAGAAGAGGCGGCAGCTAGGAAGAAGCTCAACACCGCTCCGCCGCCAGCTTCTCTCGCAGCAAACACTAGATCACGGCTGAAGACGGCTCCGGCGGAGACCAATGTCTTCAATCCACCGCGCCTAACGATCAAGCTCAGAAACCCTCGAGCACCATTAGCGAAAGCCCCAGCTGAATATAAGGATACCAAACGGCCTAGCCTAATCATCAAGCTGAAAGCCAATCCTACCATGGCTTTACAAAAAGGGAAAAGCGCCGTTGGTTTCGACCAAATCCAGCAGCAGGCCATCCAAGGGAATATTCAGACAGAGGGTGCCATTGGCAGAGATGGCGAGTCTGAGGACCTGAAACACAACGGGAACGGAGCCAACGAGGATTCTGACGTTGTGAAAATCGAGCCTCGTCGCGTTCCAACGCATAAGGACAATAAGACACTCTCGATTGGCATCAGGGATGAAACGCTTCTTGATATTGAAACGAAGCACAGTATCACCGGCGAGATCAAGACCTTGTTTTTCACGAAGCTTGCTCGCGATCAGATTGACTGGAAGTCCAAAGTCCATATCGATCTGATCAGGACGTGGAGACGGCAAATATACCGCCGTGGCGGCCACAAGAAGAGGAAGGAGTCCGTCAAATGGCATGATGAAGAACTCTCCTGGCTAGACCAATACTTCCTTGATCTGCTCGCCCGCATACGAAATGATACTCGTATCAAGATGCCCACCAACAAGAAGACCGCGGTTGACTTCAACGCACACTTCCAAGGGCGAATACTCTTTGACAGCGATGGCCAGCCTATGGAGCGCCGTGGTAGAAGGGCGGAATCTTCTATTGTCTCCCAGTGCACAAGAAGGCAAGCTATCAAGGATGCGAAAGAAGAAGCTGACTCGATAAAGGCTTCAGCACCAAAGGGAAAGGGCAAGGGGAAAATCGTCATCGAGGTAGTTTCTGAGCTCGAACAGGAGGCCCCATCCCCTGCGGAATGGAAGACGCGCCTGCTGAAATGGCAACGAAAGGAAAGGCCCCATTGGCGAAAGGAAAGCCAAAGAAGAGGAAGAGGAGGAAGAATTGGTGGAGGAAATTGGAAATAAGAAAAGAAAAAAGAGGAGGATAAAGAATTAGTGAGGAAAATAATGGCAAAAGTAAAGGGAGAAGAAAGAAAAAGGAGTCAAAGAAAGTTTTACCTACCGTTTCTGCTTACCTTCCATGGCTTACCGTAAAGATATTTTTGGCGAGCTTCACGCTTGCAGCGTTGTTATTGAACCTTTGTTCAACCTTGTTCAAAATTCATTCAGATAGAAAAGCGTTTGACATCTACATCTCCAACCATCTGCAAGTGACTTCCCCCTTTCACCCCCAAATACCCTATCCTGTATCTCAAGCACCCTTAAGTGACCAATGTATGCTTTTGTCCCAGCTACATTATGCACCTAACATGCCTAAAAAGAGCACGTTGGGACGAGGCCCAGAACTCTGCTGTTGCATTGAAGAAGCATAACTCCCACCTCGAAATGTTGACATATATAGGCTCAAGAACGTAGCTAAGTCACGAGCCAAATTCACCTTCCTCCGTACCCTCAACATTTGAGACTGAAGTCAAAGACCAGTCAATGCATTGTAATAGTTGCATCGGCCACTATAGGGTACGTTGTTCTAGCCTCTTAGGCTCAAGATGAGAGGGAGTTTTAGAATCAGGGCATGCCAGTTCCGGCCACCAATGCTTTCATTCACAATTGGTTTAGCAGCCAATGTATGATTGACATAATATATCAGTTCCATGTCAAGCAGGACGGACGCTTGTATGGTCCCACAAAATCACTAAGCGTCTCCACCAAGATTTGCCAGGTAGCTCACTGGCCAAGTATGTAATACTTAGCCAGTTCTCCGGGAACCAAAATCCGATGTGGTTAATTGCTGCGTCGATGATTGTGCGATTGATCGCGCGCTTGCTCAAATCAATGGCATCCAAACTACGGAGTTTGTGGATGTTTGTGGATGTTTCCATCGACTACATGTTTCCGTGCCTACAACTCTTTTCGAAGGCAGTTTCAAACTCATTGCGATCTCATCAGGAGATCAAAGGATGCAGCGATTGCACAATAATAGTCCCACACTTTCGCCATGTGCTCGCTGCTCACGTCCGAGACAAATTAACTTTCTTTGCTTAATTGAGACCTCCCAATATCCTTAAAGGGATCAATGCGCCGCCTATGAAGCCCAATTTACTGAAGAAGTTGGGGGTTTCCATGGCTCTGCTTGGACGGAGACGCTGCCAGCATGAGTCTGTCTGGAACTTTAATTTCTTATATAAATCCAGAATCACAGTTTATACAATAATCTCGTATCGGATATACGGCCATGACCACGGCGTGGAGCAGTAATATGATTTAGAGGTCGAGTTCAAATACACGGACAAGGAATGCCTTGGCGACGTTAATGGAGTGATTCGTCGATCACAAATGTAAGCAATCATAAAGTAGCTTTCGCAATGGCATTATTAGGGGGGACCTGGTGAACATCCTAAGTTCGCGGACTTGAGGGAAGCAGAGATAGGTGAGCTTCAAGCACGCTGGCATCTCTGCGCCATTTATCGAGGCAACTCTGGATACTATCTTTCTCATATAATGGGTTGCAGCTGCGGGAGTTGTGCTAGGTGGCTTTTGCTCTCTGCTTCTGGTAAAACCAGTGTATCTTGCGGGATGAGAGAAGGCCCTGGAGAGTCGTTGAGGCAGTTTGCGTGTGAGCACGTCAACCAACTCCAACATCGCCCAGATAAATTTTAGACCGCCTAAGTTCGGGGAAGAGCTGCTCCCGCGCTGTGCCGATACAATGCTTTTGTTTCCTCTGCTAAGCTAGCATCTTTTAGAGCACAAGGCTACAGCGGTTGGGAGTCAGGGGTAGTGTGAATCTCGTCTTCACTGCATGGACGTAGGCGAGAAGCATTCATCTCTGAGCCGACACAAAGGACCCTGCGCGTTGAGATTTTCTTCATCCAATTTCTGTTCACAGCACGACTTCTTCTGGAATCTGGCTATTGCGCCCAGCAAACTCAAAAATCTGTTTTTGAATCAAGTCTCTAATTAGACAGATCACACTGGCTCTTGTGACAACAATCGCACAAGATAAAATCGACTCAGGGCTGACAGACACTATGTCTTGTCTTCAGGACGCAACAATTCCATCTGTAAGTCCAGCTCAGATGACCACCTCGATAGCAGGAGCAAAGAGTTTAACATCATCCTCTACTCAGGCTACTCTAAGCAGCGCCTCCGATGGGCGGATAATCACCACTGTAACGCCGCCAACACCATCGCGCACGTCACACCATATCGCAGACGACGTAGTTAACATGAGGATTAGGTGCGAGCAAATGGCGCGTAGTAGGAAGGTAATTGGCTATTGATTATAAGCTCTAAACTCAGTAATATGCACTGATACTGTGCAGAATCGCACTCACCAACTGACTGGGATCGCACTAAAGAATCGACTTCCGAGGTGCTTGCCCAGAATTGACTTCCCTCCAATGAAAGGTACCGGTCCCGGCGAGCAACAGGACGCCTTGAATATAAGCTCCTCCAGTATGGAAGGGTGTATCATGCGAAGCAAGCTCCCGGTTAATGTGATCCTAGCTAGCGGACCGGAAGCCTTTGACTGGGCAATGACCTTCTCGTTCAAAGCCCCTAAAGACGACTGGAATGGAGGGCCTATGGGGTGGGACTATACACGCGCCTGGCTCATGGATGGCCGTTTAGAGAATGAGGGCGTTTACTTCGTGCCTCATCAAAAAGTCACGATCCTGCTTCCAGGTCAGATGGTTCTTGATGTTGCCGAGTCAATAAACATCATCAATACGGGCCTACAAACTCGATTCCTGGGAGAAGGAATCATGGTGAGCAAGGTCGGCCTTGTCGTTGGTTGTTACCGCTTCACTGATAACCACAACAACGCAACTATGACGAGAATGGTCTGCTTCCACAACGCCCTCACGACGCCTGAAGGAACCCGAGTTACACAACAACAATTGGAGGAATTCGGGACGAGATGGATTCCTGGGACAATCTCTGACAAAGACCGCAGACCAGGTGGACAATCTGACCTGGCACCAGTAGTAGAGCAGCCTGCCACACCCAGACAGGCGCTCAAACTCAAGGCTCGCTTTGGCTCAACTGTAATTATAGGCCAGAACAACGCGGTGGACAAAGGCAGTGGGGCAAATTGGGCAACGGGTGCTGAAGCAGTTGAAGGCTCCAGGTCGGCGACTGCGGTATCCGATGATGAGATCCCACCCCTAGGCGAGCTCGATACACCACCATTGACCGAGACTCCAAGGTTGGCCCTCCATGTGGGCACGCAATCCAACACCCAGTCCAACCGGAAGACATCCTCATGGCTTCCGACGAATCCATACCCTGGGCCAGTTAAGAAGGGTACTCCTCAGCCAGAGCGGTTAACCATTGTCAAGAAACACCAAGTGACAGGGCTGACCAAAGCGGTCAAATATCCTCACGCTGACAATGTTGACTGGAACCACCAAGACTGGGTCCGTAAGATAAACATTTGGGCTCGGCAGAACTACCGCCGCAATGACGACAATGATCGAGTCGAAAGCTACAAGGATCGAAGGCGGTTCCTCCAGATTGAGCGGGAGTGGTTGGTGACATACGTCCATCTCCAGCTAGTGAAGCGCGGTGTTGATACTTTTAATAAACACCCCCACTGGGATGAGGTCACCGATGCCTTCAACAAGGAGTTTGAGGGTCGTCAGATTGAAGTCGATGGGGAGTTTACTGAGCCACGGTCAGCCCGTAAGCCCTTGTCAATATCCTCAGAGTGCAACCGCAACGCAGACATCCAACAACTGCGGGGGCTTCGCAAGAAAGCTTTGAAACGAACTAGGAATGAGGATATTGAGGGTGAGAAAGCTTGTGAGCAATCCTATAAGACTCGATTCACTTGAGGAAAAACTAACCAAGAACCAGGTAACATAACGCGCAGCTTAGCCCGGACTTCTAGCGTTCATTGTCTAGGTACTAAAATACCTCGTTTGTTGTTGTTAAACGTTTGAGCTTTTGCATTGTGTAGTCTTCCTTTCCGGGACGAATATTTTTGCTGCAGAAGAATTGTGTTTCGATTGTGCAAGAGTGTTCTCCATTTCTCAATGATTCCGAAGTCAGATTTTCCATTGGTTTGAACATGGTGTTGGTTTAGATAGACAAATGCGGAGTTGTGTTTCTTCTAAAAGCACCCCATACGATACGGAACACAATGGTACCTTCTACGTGGTATCATACACTCAGCTAACCACTAATATAGTTATAGAAAACTTTAGCTAACCTAAAATAGTGAGATTAGTAGCCCACTTGCCGATAGAAAGTAGCCGTCAACAAGACTGGTGACTAGTTCCTAATTTGGCGACCCCGGGTTATCGGAATAATCTGTTTAAGATACGGTGAGATCTATTCCTCTTGTTCCACTTTTTTAGGATCTTGGCTAATACTCCCTCAAACTTTTTAGAAGAGCTGACCGAGAAGAGGAGGCAGGCTGAGATTTAAGAATTGTGCTAAACACGGAGGCACTTTGGGAGTGACCACACAACACATTCCGCCGGTGGCCTGTAATCTGGTTCCAAAATACTGGTCGGAACTTGACTTCCATCTAGGTCATCTCCGGCTTTCGTTCGGCCAACATCGTCCTGTCCGACATTCTGGAGCTCTAGAGATCTGAGCCAACAAGCGTCCAGCCTGCATTGCATCTGTGCCAGTGTATATCTTCTCCGGCGCACTGGGAAGCATTTCATCCACGGTCGTTGAATGAACTAGTGGCCGGGCGTCTACCGTAGTGTGCCTACTGCTTTTGAGGACCGGTGTTACCATTGGCCATCAGAGAGGAACTGCGTCAACCGCGCCAAGCTAGCCAATACAGGTCCTAATAGAAATTAAAGTCTTGCAAAGGGCTACACAACTATGCAATGGCCATCAGAGAGGAACTGCGTCAACCGCGCCAAGCTAGCCAATACAGGTCCTAATAGAAATTAAAGTCTTGCAAAGGGCTACACAACTATGCAATGGCCATCAGGTATACAGACAAGTGCTAGGCGTTGCGTATGGTTCTGGCGTTGGTGAACGGGCCTCTCCGACTTAGTGTACTTCAATTATGGGATCAACCATCCATACAATATAGACGGTAAGTAGCGCAGGTGTCAAGAGAGGCAAGGGTTGATTGACTACCCTGTCCCGCGGGTCTTGGGCCATCGCGTTCAGCTGCTAACGGAACGTGGACAATACGTGTTGATGAGCGTAGTTATTGATAGTCAAACAGGAAGCATCCCTAAGAGCACAAAATCGACATCTTGAGTTTAAAGTCCATCGGGACGAACAAGCACAGAGCCCCTGCAAGCGTCAAGGGCAGATGAACCTTGTCGGCGGGGCAACCTACCGATGATAGATTAGTACGATGAGCAGTCAGAAGTTTGATAAGGAGATTATACCAGCAAAGCGAAAGAGCGTAATAACTCTCAGGGACTTAGGCGACGTGGTAGCACTCGCCTAGTGGGTGACAGGATCTCTCCTCCTTGGTCTACTGGAACAAGGCGGATGTGCGTCGCCCCTGGCACGAGATCCATCAAAAGTGGAAGCCAAGACTGATATCCATCGATGGTGTTCTGAAGTTTCGCCAGGCTAGGTCTTCCCGGGCGCCTCGCGCTTGTTAAGAGGGAGTAGCGAATGTGACGAGGAAAGACGCCGGAGAGGTGAGGCGTTTACGAGGGGTTCTTCGACGGCGATCAACGCGTGAGGAGGAGTAGCGCATATCATCGAAGGAAGATGTAGGAAGTAACAGCAGGCTTATACTGCGACCGAAGAGCGCGCGCCTATTGTGGAAGCTCGAGGGGGAGTGTTGTGCTCGTTCCCGTCCTCAACCCTGTGTTTTCAGTATTTCTCGTTCGCAAAGAGCTCTAGCCCATGGTGATGAAAGTCGGGTACTAATAAGAGAGCTAGAAACGGGGGTTGTGAGTGTTACAGAGATTGGAACCAAACATGGGCAAATGAAGATTCGTTTTGGCTGGTAGAGCAAAGGATGCAGCAACTGAGACCGGCTGATTGGCACTTCGAGCTACTAAGAGTCCATGAAGGAGTTTGGTGAGCAGCGCTACGTCGTAGGAAGAATGGTATGTCGTTGTTCGGTAGAACGAGATCGGGTAAAGAAGTCATGATGTTGAGGCTCGCAAGGACAGCCCTCGCTCTTTCCCACCCCTTCGCTGATCAAACGCACGGACGCATGAAAAGCCCACGATAAATAAAAATCCATTTTGCAGTATCAGGGCTGACTTCTATCAAGTTACTGTACTATAGAAAAGCATGGCGCACTCAGAATCTGACGTCTCATCTAACTCCAGCTTGCTGGATCCTCAAGCAGACGAAGGCTGGGAAGATGTGGAGCCAGAAGAGGAAGAAACCCTCCCTGTCGTCAGTTTCTTCAGCAATGACACTTTCCCGGACGCCAAATCTATGATCGAAGACTGCAAACAAAGGTACAATTTCGACTTTGTTGGTGCCCAGAAGAAATTGGGTTCGTTTCATTCTAAATTCATCCAATATTTTTACCCTCTACACTTTGTCCAACGGTAACCCGCATCCCTAAGGGTCGTACGCATATTGCCGCATCTCGGGCCTTCTTAAGGCCTTCCAGAATCAATATTTCCAAACCCTTCCATACCAATCCCAACGGGGATATCCTCAATGAAGTATTTGTACTAATCATATATCAAGATCTTGATTTCTATGCTAGCATAAAATTCGTCAACTACATACGCTCAGAGGTCAAGAAAGGCAACCCTCAGCCAGATGTTTCGTCTAGAGAGCTTTTCGAAGATGAAAAGTATCTTCAGCCGGTTTTAGAGGACGATGCACTCCTTTTTTCGCTTGATGATCTCCCGTCGGCTACCGACCACGCAGACGATTCCACTCCCCACAATGCAGATGATCTTACTAAGATTGCAAACCTTGAAGAGACATTGGAGCGCCTTCAAAATACGCAAAGCCAGTATTCCGACTTTGTGAAAAGGACACTTGAAGATACCTGGGATAAGAGGGCCGCAGGCTCCCCCGAGGCCAAAAAGTCCGAAATGACTGAGCATGAGAAGGGAGACGATAGTTACTTTAAGTCATACTCATTCAATGGTAAGCTTGATTAGCTAGCACGGCTTCAAACGCTAATCCCGGATCAGACATTCATAAGACGATGCTCAAAGATACAGTCCGCACCGACGCTTATCGAGACTTCATCTATGGAAATAAGCACCTCTTCAGAAACAAGACCGTCCTAGATGTCGGCTGTGGCACTGGCATCCTATCCATGTTCTGCGCTCGTGCTGGAGCGGCCAAAGTTATTGCCGTTGACAACTCTGACATTGTTATCAAAGCCAGAGAGATTGTATATGCTAATAAGCTCGACAGTGTTATTACTGTCGTGCGTGGTAAAATCGAAGAAGTCACTTTGCCAGTACAGCACGTGGATATTATAGTCTCTGAGTGGATGGGATACTGTCTCCTTTATGAAGCAATGCTCGACTCAGTTCTCTATGCAAGGGACCATTATCTTGCTCCTGGTGGTCTCATGGTTCCGTCACATTGCACCCTAAGGCTTGCTCCATTGTCCGACCACGATTTTGTACTCGACAAGCGTGACACCTCGTTCTGGGGGGATGTCTACGGCTTTGACATGAGTGCAATGACGGAAAGCGAAGAGCACAACGACACCAATATCGGCGTCGAATGGGTACCTCCCGAGAGCGTACCGGCTGAATCAGCCATCTTCCTCGACCTACCGTTAGCAACTATTACACCTGAAGATCTTCAGTTCACTAAACCATTCGCAATTGAACTTAGCAAGGGCATTGAGAGTTTAGATGGCTGGTTAATCTGGTTCGATACTTTTTTCCTGCCCAATGCGGGCGGAACCCTTCCAGAAGGTGGAGTCAAAGCAGAGGACTGGGCGAAGTCAGGTCGGGACGGAATTGCGTTCACCACTGGCCCTGGTGGCCAAGATACGCACTGGCATATTGGGATCATGCTGATGAAGGAACAAGATCGACTAAAAGCACTCAGTAAAGGGCAAGTGATTGCTGGCTCTGTGGGGTATAAAAAGTTAGAGAGTAATGGAGGACGTGCACTAGAAGTGAGTATTAAATGGGACGCAGAAGGCACGTCAGTGCAGGGCGAGCAGGTCTGGGCTTGTAAATAAGCAGAAAAGGCATCTAAGGGTAGGTCGGAGAGGTTTGTGATATTGTTCAACCCTAAAAGCGTTTAAGGTCCTATTTGCGATAGATATTGAGCTATTTGAGCGATATGCATTGAAATAAAATAATCTACATTTATGAACTCCCCATTGCCATTTGAGAACCCCAAAAACGCTTTTCCCATTCTAGTCAAGGGAGAAATTCCCCCAAGACCACCACGATACGCGAAGGCGGAGACAACGTGGAGATAGGCGTGCATTAGGTTCCGGGCTGCATGGTTCCCCAGACTGATCCGAGAATTGCTTTTTGGTGTTATCACCGGCTATTGATCAGGCCATAATATCATTATTCCTTTTCTATCTTGTAGCTTTGGGCCGGGAGTACTCGATATCGAGCTGCCGTTCTATTGGTCTTGAGGTTGGTGGTGGGAGATACGATCGACTTGAGCTCTGACCTCACAAGATCAGATTGTGCACCTGAGCTTCTCACATGCTGCAAGCGACATCATTCAACACCAAAGGTCTATACACGACTTTTTACTTCCTTATATCCGCTCAACTCACCTAATATCCTGTCTTTCGATACTCCAGTAGTCAGGAACAGCTACTGGAAGGCAATGCCGACGCGATAACCGCCTTCTCACCTTTCCTTTTCCCATGCGAGGCATTCTCCCCGGCAGGCCCCAGGCAAAGCTTCAAGCTGTCACTACTGGGCTGTGGAAAGCCAACCAGATTATTGTAAGAGAGATGAGAGCAGTGTAGAACAAACCAAAGTTCCCCGTACTAACTCCGCGAATTCCAGGCATACATCTCCGGCAACGCGCTAGTAATTCTCGATAAACCAAACCATGTCCTGCAGACCACATACATTGAAAAGGAGGAGGAATTGGAGGCTGTCACATTTGATGAAGCTACAGGCAAGATAGTAACATGCTCTAACGCGAGAATATACGTATACAAACCCTACGGTCAGGACGAGGAGGCCGTTAAAGTAGGTGGCTCTCCCTATGCCTTGACGGCTCATCCCTGACACATAGCTACAGTGGTCGCTGCAGGGCACCTTACATTTGAGTGATGCGGATGATAAAATTACGACACTTTCCTGGGGCATAGATGAGGAGCTGCTCGTTGGAAGTTCTTATCTTACACTTTTCTCTACCCACAATAGCACTGGACAAATCTGGACAAAGCGGCTGGCTAACCCTGCCAAATTCGCCCAATTCTCGCCCGACGCATCTTTTATCGCATCTACAGGTACCTACGACCGCCTTCTAAAGATTTGGCGGAGGTTCGCATCTGGTTCTGCTGATGAGCGATTCGACTATTCCTACCTCCCTCACCCAACAGCCGTCACTGGCTTGCACTGGCGGAAACCCTTCCACCGAGAGCAAGCCGTCGAAAACATTCTGTACACGGTATGTGCAGATAGTAAAGTGCGAGTGTGGGTCCCGGGGGAGTCTCATGGCACTGAAGGACTGCAATTGTGGGCCGAGATCGATCTGCTCGAATCTATCCAACCACGCTCTATTCCTTTTGATAAACAATCACAGAAGAGATATGCATTCTTCATCGACAGCAGAGATTTCACTTTCGCAACTGAAAGGGCCGTGCAAAGAGCATCGGGCGATGACAAGGAGCAGATGGCCTTGGCGCACCTCATTGAAGTTGCGAATCGCAGCCCCGAGATATGCGTGGTATTAGATGACAGGGGCAATATGTCAGCTTGGGGGATGGAAAGTATTGGCAGCAGAGTCAGGAAAACTTCCGACATATTCAATATCGCCCATGTAGAGGGACTCCATCTACACTTCGCCAAGAACGCCAGCAGGGCTCAAGATAATGTGCAGTTCTACGCTGTTTGTGGCAGCAAACCAGACAGTGTGTTCACCCTCCTATCGCACCATTTCGATGGCCGGTTAGAGTGGCTGGAAAGTCGAGTCGATTATCTTTTCGATCCGTCTCCTCACACTCGGCGCTTGCAACGTAAGGTCGTCTGGACAGGTCATTCTCATGCCATTAAGAAAGTCAATCGTACAGCAAGCGGCAGGGCCCTAATCTCTAGAACTATCAATAATGAAAGCGTTGTCTGGGTCCAGAGGGCGACCGAGCTGGGCATGACGCTACACCGGCATAGCACCGTCAATATTACAGAGCACATTCATAGAACATGGCTCCTTCATGAAGGAGATTTTGTCGTCTTCTTACACCATCAGAGCATATCGCTCTGGGATACGCGCGGGCCCACCGCTGTTGAAGTGGTCCGCCGTAAATACCAGATTCAGGGTAAACCATTATGCTTAATTATTATTCCCGAGACACAACCTGGCCATGGGTGCGTGCACCTTGCTACAATCAGCTCCGAAATGAAAGGTCTTGCTTGGGAACTGCATCTGCCTCCAGAAAAGGATTATTCAGCCGGACGAAAATTTTCGAGCACAACATTCGGGCCACCATCATATACTAATGGGGTTCATGTCAACGGAACAAATGAGATCGCCTTAGAAGAATATGGCGCCTTCGACCTTGGCTCTGGAGAGGATCTTGCCTTTATCTTGCCCGTTGATCCTGCAGGCACCGCCCCGGTAATTTCGGGCTTCCTTGACACATTTGCTCGCGATATCGCCATCTCCTATACGAAGTCTGGCATCTTGAAATCATGGACTGCAAGAGCAAACTCCAGGGCTCGAAGGCTCGATTGGCTTCTCACTTCCACTGTGGAGACTAGTATCGAGAATCCGTCACTAGCCAGTGGTACATCAATCCGTAAAGCAGCATTAGTCAGTGCAGAGAAAGATTCGCTTACAATCTGGAACACTAGGAGTGCTCAGCTTGAGCATGAAGAATGCTTTGAGGGTCATGGCTTTATTCAAGACCTTGACTGGTCTTCTACCCCAGATAATCAATCGATTCTAGCAGTTGGGTTCCCGCACCGAGTAGTCATATACACTCAGCTACGTTATGACTATCTGAATGCCGGACCATCATGGGCACAAATAAGGGAGATCAGCATCCGAGATCTCACGCCTCATCCCATCGGAGATTCCGTCTGGTTGGGTAGTGGAAACCTGGTGATCGGCGCTGGCAACCAACTTTTCGTTCAAGACGAAAATGTTGAAGTCTCGGGCGGACTCTTCCCAAGCCTAAGGCTGATATCAAGAAAGAAACCCCAGGTTGATATCTTTACGGCTGTGAGCAGGTTGAACGGTCCATTACCTGTCTTTCACCCACAGCTCTTGGCCCAGTGTGTTCTGTCCGGTAAACTCCTATTAGTTCAGCGTATTCTTATCAACTTGTACAAAAAGCTCAAATTCTTCACTGAGGGTGATGAACTTGATAGCTTCCTAGGTCTAACACCTGAAGACTTCTCTGAGGACCCTGAGGTAAGGCAATCTAAACTTTATAAGCCATACTTGCTAACTGTCCAGGCTTCAATGACCGCGTCACGGAAAGAGATGCACTCTTCCTATGCGGACTTCGTAGATGATGAGGATCCTGACACAATCACCGAGGAAGTTGCTGCATCCCTTAATGAAATTCTGACTCGCTGTCAAGTACCTCAACTCTCAAGTAAAGAACAGTTCCACTTAGCGGACACTATTGAATGCGTTGGCACAGTAGAAAAGCATCGCCGATCTATCGATGACAATGCTGGCCGATTCCTACTTTTCTTCCGACAGCATATTCTTGGCTCTGGCCAGCACTCCACCGATCATACGCCTTTACCATGGCGTGAAATCACTTGGGCCTTCCACAGCAATAGCCAAGATATATTAGTAGATTTGGTGTCAAGGCACTTTAATGGTAGAATGCTGTGGCAACATGCCAAAGAGAGCGGCATGTTCATGTGGATGACGGATATCACTGCTCTAGTAAGCTTTAATTGTCCTCTCCATTCCTCTCAGAATACAGCTGACATCACAATAGCGAGCACAATTCGAAGTTATCGCACGAAATGAGTACACCAAGACGGACGAAAAGAACCCCGTAGATTGCAGTCTGTTCTATATGGCTCTAAAGAAAAAGGCCGTGCTCGTTGGGCTTTGGCGAATGGCTACATGGAGCAGAGAGCAGTCAGCAACGCAGCGCTTACTAGCAAACAACTTTCAGGAGGCAAGATGGAAGACAGCTGCTTTAAAGAATGCATATGCATTGATGGGAAAGCGGAGATTTGGTACGCAACTCTATGAACCACCTTTTGTTCTGTTTTAGTGTTTACAAATCCGAACTAACACAATTATAGAATATGCAGCCGCATTTTTCCTCCTTGCGGATCACCTCCAGGATGCTGTCTGTGTCCTTTCGAATCAGCTAAATGATGTACAGCTCGCTATAGCTGTTGCACGAGTTTACGAAGGTGACGATGGTCCCGTGCTTCGACAATTCTTGAAGGACAAGGTCCTTCCGCAGGCTGCTCGAGAAGGCAACCGATGGCTAGCCACATGGGCTTTCTGGTTATTAAAAAAACGAGACAGCGCTGTTCGCGCCCTTGTTGTAAGTCACACCCACATCACTATCCCCCAACCATCCCCAACCTCACAATCAACGATATGCAACACCAGCTGACGTGCAAATAGACGCCTCTATCAACCCTTCTCTCTCCTCCAGAATCACCAAACTTCGAGTCCAAACTATTCCTTACCGATGACCCAGCGCTCGTAGTTCTCTACAAGCACCTTCGCGAGAAGTCACTGCAGACTTTGCGAGGCGCAGTCATGGTGTCTCCTCGCGCTGAGTGGGAATTTGTACTCCACACCGCGAACCTGTATGAGCGAATGGGGTGTGACTTGCTTGCTCTTGATCTAGGTATGCCCATATTCACTCTCATTTCTGTGCAATTGTCCACTCTTTATTCTTCGATATCCCCATTGCGATATGAATGCTGCGATCTTCCCATCGCCCAAAAAGCAGGGCTCATTGGTAGATTGACGATAACTTATCCACCTAGTACGCACATGGGAGTTCCTCAAACCTCCCGCGCCATCTGTTGTTCCCTCAGGTCCACCGCTCTCTCCAGCTATCCCGCGACACTCCTTCCAGCTACACCAGCAATCGCATCCCGGTCACCATCAGCTTGGCGAGTTCGACTTCGATCCCAGAAAGTTGTTGCGAAGGCGTAGCTCGCTCGTTGTAGCCGACTTGCCCACCAGAGAACTTATCAGTAACGCTCTGGCTAACAGTGGCACAGTGCCGGAAGAGAATGGTAGCGAAGAGGAGTCGGAAGGTCCCTCTAAGCGGGAAGCGAAGGAAGAAAAGAAGAAACCGCTTCCAACGCAGTTCCAGGAGCCGGATGCTAATAGTCTATTGGATTCGTTTGGGTTTTAAGGTTGTGGATGATAGTCTGCCTCCCTTCTTGCTTGTATGCCTAAGATATTGGGTTGATTGCATGGCATGGTGCCAGTTTCATGGCGTGGTGTTGGTGGTGTCCCCGCGCTAGTTGCGAGTATTATTGTCGAGCGTGTAAGCGCGTACAGCCGCGAGGACGCTGCCGTCTGCAGAATGTGTGGGTATTGTACTATCTGTATCTGTGTGACTGTTAGTGTAAGAGAAGGTGAAAATGCTTAAGTTATCCATGGAAAACTTGCTCCCCAAGATGAAGTGAAATGAACCTTGGCGTTGCCATAGGCGGAATCGGCAACCTCTCGCCCTCGTATAGCCTTATCGTTGGCAGTGTGAAAGACCACATGCTTGAAATACTCTCGTTGCTTGCACTTATGTTTGTCCTTTGTAGAAGAAAAGCGGAGGACAGTTCCTAACGATGTCGCCGGTGAGAGACTCCGCATAATTGATAAAAAGTAAATGGAAGTTAGTGCTCATTTCTGAGTTTGTGTCAACCCCCGTTACAGATTCGAGCTTATTTAGGCGTTCTGCTCCTTCGGAATCGCGCTTTCCTCTCGGGGGGTTTACCTTAGCAAGCCTAGACACCTACCTTATAATTTGGTTTTCGGCTCGGCAGAATGGGGTCGGAGGTCTGTAGGGCTGATCCGCACACCTTCAACCTCACGTTTAATAACTAGTATGTTCTCGATACCCCAAGCCAAACGGTAGGAGCCAGACACCTACTGCTACCGTATGGTGTACTGACAGACCCATCAGCATTCGCCGAGAGGAGCTTTACTCTCCGACCTCGTCTCCGCGCTCTTTTCCAGACCCTTCCTTGACCGAACTCTTCTACTCTCGAATACAGCAAGACTATTCTTACGACTCCGTATCTATATGCCGTCCCAGTGGCAATGATAGTGTAGATAAGGGCTTTGTTGAGGAGAATAAGGATGAGTTGGAATTCCGCCTTTTTGCTGCGCCGGTATCTGCCGCATCTCAAAATCAAGTCCCTATCCAGAGAGTTCGTTTACGCTCGCCTTCGGTTGAAGATCAAGCCGCAGGCTTTGTAGTTCCGGGTAGAGGGTCCGACTATTATTTCACCGGTGATATCAAAGGAGCCAGGCAAGCGGAATTGAATGCTGTTGCGGCAGAGGGAGAAGACATACTTCAACAGGCGCAATCCTCATGGCCCGGTTGTGCCTTGCCATGGAGGGTCGCAACAATAACTCCAGCTGGCTTGGTGCTAGGGGTATCAGTTAGCGATATTGATAGCACTTCGAAATTGCATGTCCGGAGGACAAGACCAGGGAAGAAGCGTCGCGTCGCTCTGAGGAAGCAAGCGCGGAAATTAAAAGAGAAAAAAGAACAAGCGGAGAGGGCTCTGCAGGAGAAGATAGAAGCAGAGAAGGAGAAGAGGACACGTCGAAATCGAGAAAAGAAGGTAAAGAAGAAAGCTAGAGAGAAGGCAAAAAAAGCCGGGTTGGATGCTGGTGATAATCTCGATGAAGTAGATGTGGTGTTTCTTGAATGATTCATGCATATCTAGTCATCTTTCCTCATAGTTTAAGTCTGCCATCCCAATCCTTTTTCTATTAGAACAAATGCAAATGTGTCTTATTCCCGAACATTCCTCGAATCATGTACAATGAGCTTACTTCAGAGAGGCCCAATAATAACGTTCCGTTCCGTTCCGTCGTAAGTCGTCAGCGGTCCTTAAGAGACAGCTCGAAAATTCACTAGACCTTTAATTCCGGCTGAAATAGTCGCTTGATGTATTCATTTTATGCGTTGCATACACCTAAATTTCACTGCAAACCCCAAATGCTTGGCATCAGTGAGCATTCATGTTCATCCAAGACCTTCTCTCTAAGACAACTCGTCTTCCACCAAATACTCCTACTCCAAACCATTTACTTCAACAGAACCGACAGACACAACCACATAATCACGCGCGCCAAACCACAACATGTCTTCGCCATCAGTTTCCATCAACCCCGCTCTCAAAGATCCTTACGATCCCAATGGTAGCGGCATGACCCCGAGATCCGCCGCCGACGTGCCAGAAACCCGCTGTCTCTACGAGCAGTACTTCCAATTGTACCAACTATCTCCAGGCTAGCCTGAACCCGAATGCCCTCTTTTGCTCGCCCTTGAGCTAGCGAAAGCCATGCTGGAACACTACTTCCCACCCTCTGCCTACTCCATTCGCGCAGCATCATTCAATAAATTTGCACGATGGGGTCTTCCAATACAACTCGACGACCTCTTAGAATTTTCAATGCACGTCATTCTACTAGACCTCATTGGAGGTTGGTATGCTGACCGCAAATAAGAATATGCCGATGCAGCCGCTAATGGAGCCATTGTTTCGACGACACTCCCACACACTATTTTCGCCGTTATTATAGATGACCGGGCCACCAAATCCCACTGGATCACCAATAAAAACGCTCTGATCATCCCAGGAGACATTGTCGGTGCAAACCTCGGACTAGAGTGCGGGGTCGCCAAAGGGCAGGGGGTCCTCATCATGGACCCGACGATAGAGCTCTACAAATTCAACAAAGACGCTAATATTAGGCGTACTGCCTATATGATGCGGGACGGTCGCTCACCTTCTCGTGACTCCCCGTTTCCAATGGATGTGGCTAATACGCGCTGCCTTTACCGCGTCTGCCTTATAAACTACCTCCGAGCCATGCAAACAAGCTTATACTGCAATCGATTGATGGTGGAGAAGCTTCGTGGGCAATATACTGCTGTTGGGCGGAGCCATGGCGGATTTTCTATAGAACTTATAATTCTATACTGTCTTGGCAAGCAATTAACAAGCAAGCAAGCAAGCAGAGGGGTGTTTTGCTTGCTTGCTTGCTTATTAGCAAGTCTGGAACAGATATACGCAGCACAGTATCACAAGGTCCGTTGTAGATGGTTTGCGGGCAGCAAAGTTGATGAGATAACGCTTGCGAAGAAAACATGGTGGGAAAGGTATGACAGGCCGAGGTACCTCCAAAGCGAGATTGAAGACATTATTGAGGTGGAGCTAGAGGAGGACGAGATTGCATTGGAAGGCGACCGTGACGAATGCGCAATAGAATCTGGAGAGGTTTTTGTCTGTGTAGTAGATGTTGGTGCATCTAGTTAATTTCTATACATGTGTCTTATCTTTAGATATCACTTATAAGCATGCTGACGCAGCTTAATCAGTTCTGCATTTGCACTAGCTTTGGTCTGTTGCTATAAGCTAGGAAAAACATATTTTCTGGGGTCTTTGCTAGCTCTATTTTTTAAATAACCTCTTCTAGGTTACGCCTACGACACTTGCGAGTATGTGACCCACCAGATAAAGTCGCCTTAAAGTCCGATCTCCATGTTCTCCAACTACCACTTATTTAGAGCTTTAAGCGATGATATTGTGTATGGATGCTGAGGGCCGAGGACCTGTTCCTGCAGCTGGAAGCATTTTTCCATTAGTAAAATAGCCTCATCGTTGCGGCCCTGTGCCTTAAACGTAAGTGCGAGATTATTCATGCTGGTCAGTGTGGAAGGATGCTTCGCCCCAAGTACCCTCGAGCATATCTTTAGTTCTTTGGCTTGAAGCTCTTCGGCCTCTTTCCACCGCCCTTGATCCCTGTACGTCGATGCCAGGTTAGATATGCTGGTTAGCGTGTCTGGATGCTCTGCCCCAAGCACCCTCTTTCTCATCTCCATCACTTGCACCTCTAGCTCTTCGGCCTCCTTCAACCGCCCTTGATTCCAAAACGTTGACGCCAGGCTGGCCATGCTGGTCAGCATGGAAGGATGCTCCGCCCTAAGTACTCTCTTTCTTGTCTCTACCACTTGCACTTCCAGCTCCTCAGCCTCCTTCCACCGCCCTTGATTCCTGTACGTCGACGCTAGGTTGGCCATGCTGGTCAGCGTGTCTGGATGCTCCGCCCCAAGTACCCTCTTTCTTATCTCCATCACTTGCACCTCTAGCTCTTCGGCCTCCTTCCACCGCCCTTGATCCCTGTACGTCGACGCCAGGTTAGATATGCTGGTTAGCGTGAAAGGATGCTCCGCCCCAAGCACCCTCTTTCTTATCTCCGCCACTTGCACCTCTAGCTCTTCGGCCTCCTTCCACCGCCCTTGATCATTGTACGTCGACGCCAGGTTAGCTATGCTGGTCAGCGTGGAAGGATGCTCCGCCCCAAGCACCCTCTTTCTCATCTCCATCACTTGCACCTCCAGCTCTTCAGCCTCCTTCCACCGCCCTTGATTCCTATACGTTGACGCTAGGTTGGCCATGCTGCTCAGAATGGAAGGATGCTCCGCCTTAAACACCCTCTTTCTCGTCTCCATTACTTGCACCTCCAGCTCTTCGGCCTCCTTCCACCGCCCTTGATGACTGTACGTTGACGCCAGGTTGGCCATGCTGGTCAGCGTGGAAGGATGCTCCGCCCCAAGCACCCTTGAGCATATCTTTAGTTCTTTGGCTTGAAGCTCTTCGGCTTCCTTCCACCGCCCTTGATTTTTGTACGTCAACGCTAGGTTGGCTATGCTGGTAAGCGTGTCTGGATGCTCCGCCCCAAGCACCCTTGAGCATATCTTTAGTTCTTTGGCTTGAAGCTCTTCGGCCTCCTTCCACCGCCCTTGATCCCTGTACGTTGACGCCAGGTTGGTCATGCTGGTCAGCGTGTCTGGATGCTCCGCCCCAAGCACCCTCTTTCTCGTCTCCATTACTTGCACCTCCAGCTCTTCGGCCTCCTTCCACCGCCCTTGATGACTGTACGTTGACGCCAGGTTAGCCATGCTGGTCAACGTGGAAGGATGCTCCTTGCCTAGCACCCTTCTACAAGTCTTCATCACTTGCTCAAATGATATGTCGGCTTCATTGTATCGTCCGTCATAGTCGAGACATATTCCATATCTCCACCCCAGATTAACCCTGTCCTCTCCATATTCATCAACGAGATCTAATTCAAGTGCGTAACGTGCGTGTGGCAGGTACGTCCTCCAGATGACTTTATTCTCATGGCCAATGTCCGCCAACATTTCCGCTAGTCGCGCGATAGCTCCACTAGTCCAACGAGCAAGCAGCTTTTCTTTTCGAAGCCAGTTCCGCGTCGCTAAGTGCACCAGCCGATGGACATCGATAGCTAGTTCTCCCGGCCGCTTAGCAATAAATGAGTAGGCGTTAAGCGTCCCGATCGCGTCTATCTCCTTCTTCCGCGACTGACCTGGTGGAAGAAGCGACTGCGGGACGTTCTTTGGATTTACACAGGCCATAAACGACAGGTATTCGGCTGCAAGAGGATCGCGGTGCCGGATCTGATCAAACGAGATTAGCCATGTCACGGCCACTGGGTTCTTCACATTGCGATATCTCCAGTCGTCCTCGAATTCCTCACTAAGGAGGTCGACAACATCCTCTTCTTGCTCTGCTAGGAGTGATAGATAGTCTGCGAGGGCTAACCCATTCTCACTAATATACGCCGCTGCTTGAACAATAGCTAGCGGGAGGTAAGTAAGTTCGTTGAGTAGAGTTGTTGTATCAAGCCGGTTGTTGACCAGATCCTTGTTAAATAAGCACTTTTGTAGTAATTCCGTAGCTACAGTTTCGTTCATCTCCCCCACTTCCACTATATTTTGATGCGCCAGCTTAACAGCCGTCTTTCTGTCACGCGTCGTGAAGATAATGGACCCTCGTTTACTTTTTGGGAGGTACTCGATCAAACGGCTAGATCCCTGCTCAGATTTGCCAATCCACATATCAATGTCGTCGGCGTTGTCGAAAACTAGAAGCCACTTGCCTGCGCTTTCCTTACCTAGGTGGTCTTGCACAAGCCTCTTTACATCTTCCTTGTCCTCTCTGCATCCAATTATTCCAAGCTGTTTGGCGACGTCTAGGTATGCCTGTTCAAGGCTCTCCCTGTTGATCGCCGGTATCCAGATGATTGAGCAATTCTTGTCCTTGATCCTTAATCGATAGGCTAGCTCGAGCGCTAACTGCGTCTTACCGACCCCCCCAAGCCCCATGATAGCGACCTTTGTGGTTTGGTCTCCTATAAAAAGACTTTCTTTAAGCTTCATAAGGTCGGATTCACGGCCGGTGAAGCGGGGATTTCTTTCGAATGGCACGATCAAGGGAGCGTGGTGCGTTACTTCATGGGAATTAGTGTTAGCAAGATTATGACGCGGACGCCCTACCTTCTTGATGGTTGAGTTCATCTTTGTGCTTTGAGAAGAGTGCTGGTGATAGAGCGAGCGATTGATGCTTTGAAGTCTTTTCAATCTCATCTATCAGTCGACTGAACGCATTGTTCCCCTCACCATACAGGATAGGCATGTAGACATTGAAAATTCCTTGTAGAGAATACGCCTTGTCCTCTTTGCGTTTAGTTTCGCGCTTCGCTGCCCATGACATCCGCTCATCAATGCTAAAATTAGAGAGAGGGTTTCCTCGAAGAGCCCCAGGAGGAATTCCCGTTATCTTATAAATTTGTTGCTCTAGTGATTTCTTGTCACCGAGGCGCTCGCCTTCTCGGGAAAAGAATTCGACTGATGCCGGAGCAAGCAGCTCTTGAAGTGTCCAGCCCCGGATGAACCATCTACATTTCTGAAAAGCCGATTCCCATGTCTGCTGGGACTGGTCATCGTTATTATGGTTGCCGGTTGAAACATCCGGTAGGTACACGTAGCATTTAGCTGCGTCACGGTACCAGCGATACATGGAGGTAATAGCCTCTGACAACTCTGTGTGGTTTGGTTTATTGATGCAACAAGTGTCCACCCAAAAGTATTCTAGGCCGTCGTTATCAGCTTGTTTTCCGCAGAATCGGATCTTAGTATAGCCAGCCTTCCTCTCGCCAGTACCCTCCTCCAGATCTTTAAAGGTGACCTCTTTGTTATCCGCTCCCCAAGTATGCGAAAGTATGGCGTAGCGAGGAACATCGCCAACAATGTCGTTAGTTAGGCTGAATTGGCCATTGGCTTTAAGTTTCAAGAGACGCATTTTTTGCGTAGATTTTGAGACGCATGAAAGAGGGAAGTTTACTGGGCAGATGCGAACACATTGACTCGCCTTGTTAGAGGAAGATATTAGGCCATCTTTCTGGATTAATGGGCATGAAGGAGTAAGGTGGTTGAAAGATGGCGACGATTTATCGAGTGACAAGATTATCCAGGAGGAGTATTTCCGACAAGAATAAGGGTTCCGCACTTGAGGAGGTTGGGAGCCTCTTGTTCTTGGCAGGCGGGGCTCACGACACAGCCCTTCGATTGGCACTTGCTATGGAAGCCAGCGCTTAAGTGTGGCGCAGCAAGGCATGAGGTTGGACATTGGTGTTCAAGGCTCGGCTGAGCGCCCGCTCAGTCGCTGAGCCGCACGTGACACATACAACCCCCGTCGACATTCGCGGATGTCCACGGCCGAGCCTGCAGCCAAGCCGTGGACATCTTCGAATGTCTTTACCCCTACTGATCGAGTCGCTGATGCACGCGTACTATTGGCCTATTGGGCCAGCCGTGCGCCCATGTATTTACCCTATGCGGTAAGGTCACTTATCCGCTCACTAAACGGCCGGTAGGTATGCTTTCTCTACCTCTCCTCCCCGGTCTCTGTCTGTGTATGTATAAAAAATAGGAACCCCCCTAGGGCACAGCTTCTCTAGCAGCGTCCTATCTTAAAAATGGCGTTAATTAGTCGCGTAGAGATTAAC
>Ga0307515_10005032_pt1 | contig 26925 bp, 18 predicted proteins | sample 17_EM_MG_FD_194513 | JGI IMG/M metagenome (GOLD analysis project Ga0307515, IMG submission 194513) | Populus trichocarpa ectomycorrhiza microbial communities from riparian zone in the Pacific Northwest, United States - 17_EM | ecosystem: Host-associated > Plants > Roots > Unclassified | place... | reverse complement strand
AAATTAAAAAAAAAATTAAAAGTTGCATACATGAGTTTTTTTTTTTTTTAGTTTTTATGAACAGTAAAATGACTTGCATGCTTTTAAAGTGGAATTTTCTATATCTTATATTCATGAATATTTTTTTATTTTCACTTCTGCTTTTTTTGTTATTATCAAGTTGGTACATGGGGTAATTTTATAATTTAATATATACAAATATTATTTTTTAAAAAAATTATTGACAAGTGCACTGCACAAGTTAGCGCATGGGTGAACCTCATGCCCTTTAGGTGGTAAGTGCGAGGCTTTCTGGTGACCAAACACTGCCTTTTGCAGCGGTGTTTGAATTGTCTTGGCGCCTCTCTGTGATGTGGCAGCGCGCGTGGACAACTATTATTGCTTAGCGTTGACGACTTGTTTTTCTTTTTTTTCTCTTTGTTTTCTTTTTCCTCCTCGATTTTCATGTTTTCCCCTTTAAAATTTTAAAACAACCCTTCAATTTGTTATTCCTTCAGATTTGGTTTCTAATCTTTTATTACCTTTTGTTTTATCTCGAATAATTTATAAAATTAAAATTATTTTTTAATTTCACCCCTTTCAATTTTTTTCATCTTTCAAATTTGGTCCTCATTATTTAGATTGCTATTTGTTTTGTTTGAGATAATTTTTAAATTATTTTTTTACAACTTCATCATCCTTAAATTTTTTTTTCTATCAAATTTAATTCTCATTCATTTGATAGCTATTTTTCTCACTTTGGCAATTTTTAATTTTTTTTTCTAATTTGATGCTTCAACATTAAATTGATTTGAAATTGAGCTTCTTGATTGAGTTCGGGTTTAGAATTTCATGAGTTGCTAGTTTTAGAGATCAACTCATGTTTAGGAGATTCGTCCGATTTATTTTTTCTTTCCTTTTCTAAGCTCAAGTTTTTTTTTTTCTTTCACTTTCAGACTTTAAAATTTATTCAATTAGAGATTAGGTTTCGTTGTTTTTATTTATTTTCTTTCTATAGAGATTTTCACTAATTTAAAAATTAGTGAAGTTATCTCAATTCTTTTTATTTATCGTTCTTTGTTAAATTTACCTTGGCAAATTTTTTAAATTAATATTTTTTTTCGGTTTCATCATTCAACATTAAATTGATTTTAAATTATAATTTTTTCAGCTTTAACTTTCAACATTGAGTTTTTCTTTTATATAGTTGAGTTTTATAGTTTTAGCCAATTCGCTTTCGTTAACGACCTTTCTTTTATCTTTTATTGACACAGATAATCATTTGATTAAATAAAAAAATTATTTTAAGAAACATAGTTGTTAAACACAATTGAATATATGGTTTGTGTTGTAAAATTTAATTTTATTTATATCTTGATCAACTATCAATTTAATTAATTGGATGTGTATATAAGCATTTTAATTTATGATATTATAGTAGCGGTTTTTTTTTAAAAAAATTTTTGCTTGTAAGTGCATTAAAATAATATATTTTATATTTTTTAAAATTTATTTTCAAAATCATCAAATCTAAATAATCTAAAAACAGAAAAATAATAATTTAAAATAAATTTAATTTTTAAAAAAATATGCAAAAACAATCTGTGATTAAAAAAAAATTAAAGCGGATCCGGACATGATATAAGTATCTGTCCTGGAGCATTAATTTATTTTTATTGTTAAACCATGTATTGTTCAGGGATATATTGGTAATATCGTACGATAACAGTTCTCGCAAAAAGAAGGCATATCAACAAGGAAGGTTCGAGGAAATTCTCAGAGTTGGGATTTTTGTGAAGCAATAGTGCTCATATTGCAAACAACAAGCAATTCTATGAGTCCACATCACATATGCAGAATATATTTATTTTGGTGTTTTAAAAAATATGTTTTTTTAAAAATTAACCGCTGAGATAGATGGGAGGGGTAGATGGGATCCATCACCACCCGCATTTATATCACTGTTCTTTGAAATAGCTGTCTCAATTATTTGCTTCCCTAGCATGAAAATACACGTAGCATAGGGTTGTTATTGAAAATGAAAAGAATTGGAATAAAACTTGAAGAGCCTGAATCAAATTTTAATTTCAATATCTTGTTTGAAATAATAGTTAATAATTGAAATAAAATTAAGATTTCTTAATGTTATTCTTATAAAATAAAAATAAATAATAATCAAAACACCGATTTTTTTTAATAATGATGATAAAATAATAGAATTGATTTTTATGGAGGTGATGTGTGGGGAGGAGGAGTTATAATAACAATAATGCATGATTAAAAAAATATTGAAAAAAAAAATACTGATGATGATTGCAACAATAATGGTGAATGTGATAGAAATATATGGCTTTTTAGAGATTAACTAGGTTATTTTGAGCGCTCTCACCATGAAAAGAGATTTTAAATTGAATTTTATAGGAGTTATTCTGATATAATTATTGATTGGGTAAGTATAAATAAAAAAATTAAAAAATAATAAAATAAGCAACCTAAGTAAATCTTAGTCAACTCATCAAACTTGTGATCTGGGTTATATATACTGTTGGGTTAAATTTTATTATTTTATTATATAATAAAAAATATAAAAATTGATTTATAATCAACTTAATTCTAAAAGATAAAATCCAATAAAAATCCAACATGAATATAAAGTTTGGTTATTGTCTCGTGTCATCAAAGATGGAGACAATTGAGACATAAATATATTTAATTGAAAAAATAGAAACATAAATATAAAAATAAATATATTATCGGAACAATTTTAAAGTGAATTTGTATATTTTGAAAATAGAAGTTACAGAAAAAACATGTTTTTAGAGATAAAATTTATTATTTTTATCCTTAAAATATTCATATAAAAAACTCTTAATTCTAAATTTATCAAACTATGATATATAATAATATAAATGGTTATTATTATAGTTTAAAACTCGATTCAGGAGTCGCCATGAAACATGAATCGGATCACATGTTAAGAGGGTCAACCCGGGTTGAACCAAGTCAATATTTTTTTATTTTTAAAAAAGACCAATATTTTTAAAGATATTATAAATCAATTAAAAAATTATATTAACCTGGTTCAATTTCCATACAAAAATTAAACCAACCCGAGATATTTAGTTGTTTTATTAACTGGTCATTTTGTTCTGCTTGTATAAATAAGGGCACTTAATCTGTGCTAATTAGGTACTCATTTCTGCCTTCCCAAGTAATTTGTTTCGGATTGACCAGTGTTTGAGAAAAAAATATAACTATTTGTTTTTGTTTTTGTATTTTAATTTTTTTTTGAATTTATTTGAAATTAATTTTTTTAGTATTTTCAGATTATTTTGATGTGTTGATGTCAAAAATAATTTTTTTTAAAAAAATATTATTTTCATGTATTTTTAAATAAAAAATACTGTTAAAAATAACCACGATCACATTCCGAGATACTCTTTTAAATTGAGAATTAAATTGAGAAGAGTCACTCTTTTTTTCCTCTAAAAGTATTCACTTAAATAAGTAATGACTCCAAAAAATAATTAATAAAAGATATTGGTCAAAATAAAACACAACGATTGGCATCAAGAAATTAAAAGAAAAACAAAATCCTTGGACCCCACCTATCATTCATGATCAAGAGTCAAGACATGGGCCATGCTAGTACAAGCATTCACGTGATACATAGCCATAAATTTAACTTGGCCCGTGTGTTTCTGCTTGATTTATCGTGATCAACTGTACTTGCAATAATCCATTAGATTATGGACGGATCCTATAACGGTTATAGAAGGACTTTAGTTTTTTTTTAAAAAATTTAATATTCATTTTTTATACTAGAACATCAACATAATTTAAAAATATTTTAAAAAATTAATTTAAAATTTTAAAAGGCATTATTATACCATGTTTCGAAATACTTTCTAAATAATTTGCAAAATGCATTTGCATTGAAAATACCTTAAATTTAATATTTTCTTAATACCTTATGGTGATTCTAATTAATACCTTTATGTATTAAAACCATTAAAAAAAAAAACCCACACACACTAAACGACGTTTGTGAGTTTGGTGATATGTTATGAAGTATATAATTTGTCATCTTGTGCAATATATTGCGTGAGTGATTACCATTCCACCATCTTTTTTTTCTGGATCATTTTTAATTATCAGTGTTTTTGAAGCCTTTTAGCAATAGATGGGAGTTGCTTCAATATAAGAATCTGGAGGCCATTTCCCATCATAATACATCTCTAAACCCTTCTCTCCATGGCGCAGGCACCTCCAAGCAGGCGCAGAATCGCAATTACAGGAGCAGGGATGCCAACGTGAAAAAAGTTGGAGTCAACTTGAAAGTAGAATAGCAATGAACTAGATAAAATCCCTGTGCTATGCTGCAGAATTTCTTCTAGCTGAGAAAACTAAGAGTTTGTTTATTTTTATATTTTAAAAATGCTTTTAAAAAAATTAAAATTTATTTTTTTACTTTAAATTAATATTTTTTTTAGTGTTTTTAGATTATTTTGATGCACTAATATCAAAAATAACTTTTAAAAAATAATAAAATATTATTTTAATACATTTTCGAATAAAAAATAATTTAAAAAGCAACCGCAGCCACACTCACAGACATCCGTTTCTTTAAAATATATGAAACAAGCCTTTTACATCTGTTTCTTTTACGAGCCGAAGAGCTAACTTGGGTTTCGATATAGCGACAGTACTTATATCATATAGTTCTCAGAATAGATATGATACCACTCACACCTTCATAGATTTTAAACCCAGTTGATCATACCCATTTCAAGGGAAAATCAGACCCTCGTATTAATGCATGATCCTTCTCTATTTTAATATATATAGAGAGCAATGATGGAGCCAGACAATTGCCCCTTTATATTTTTTAAATATTTTTTATATTAAAATATTAATATAATAGTTTGGTGAATAGTTAATACATGGAAGTAAAGTTATTATTGTTGACTTATATCTTAATATTATATATATAATATATATGTCCAGCTCATTACCCTAAATTTTTCCCTTTTCTTTTTCTTTCTTCCCCTAACTAATCGAGAGTCTTTTTTTTTCTTTTGAGCTGTTATTCCCTGCCTCTCTATTATATATAAATTTCTCATCAAGACTTCAAGTACAATTAAGCAATTAACTTCTTTTAATTTTTGTTTTAGGTAAATTTTCTTTATCTTTTCTATTTGTTTCATTGTCTAATTTTAGTTTTATTCTTTTATAATTAGTTATTAAAAATATTAGAGTTTATGATAATTTAAGAGTTTTGATATGAATATGTTCAAAATAAATATTTGAATATGCTAATTTAATAAATTAAATGTTTCTTTTCTTATTATAAATGAATAAATTAATATTGTCAAGAGTATATTGCGGAATAGGATAAAAGATAAGTGGATAAATGACAGTTTGGTTGTATATATTGAGAAATATATGTTCAATAAAATTGATAATGAAGTTATTATGAAGCGGTTTCAAAATATAAAAATTCAAAGAAAACAATTATAATATAATTTTTTTTATTTTTAAATTTTTTTAATTAATTTTATTTGATATGAATTAATATATATGTTTTAAATTGATTTATATAACACATATCTACATAATATAGTATTTGTTAATAATTTACCCTTTCATTTAAAAAATTCTAGCTTCACCGCTAATAGAGAGCATTGTGATTATCTTCGGATATAGTGAACTATTTTACAATTATAATATAAAAAATTAACCTAAAGGTCTTGATCACTTAAAGCTCCATTCTTTTATACTTTTAAAAATAATCTTCATGATAATATTTCCTTGACTTAAGAATCATATAACCACCTTCAATGCTTGTAAGATGTTACGAGTCAATCATCTAGTAGGTGACCTAGTAGTAAAAACTTGGGACCAAAAGGTTTGTTTCTCCTGTGGTCTCAGGTTCAAGCCCTGTGATTGCTAATATGATGGTCATTAGAGACTTTCATGATCGTTAATTTCAAAACTTATGGAATAACCCAAACACCCATGTTAATTAAAAAAAAAATGTTATGAAATCCTTATGAACTGCAAATTTAGTCAAATGTTGCTTTCACCTAGCTTAAACATGTGCTAGATACCACATCAACTATTTTAAAGTATAATAATCTTAAATTAATTAATTAATTTATTAATGCATCAAAATATTAATCTTTAAGCAAGTATCATTGTCAATAAAGACTTTGACGACAACCATTAAATATACAATTTACAGTAGCACCTTAACTCCCCTCTCTGCCTGTTATCAAGGCATTGTTTGTTTGATATTCAATTAAAAAAAAGCTTGGTTTGATTTTTAGTAAAGTATTTTTATTTTATTTTTGGTGAAATATACTTTTCAAAGATTATAAAAAAATCATAAATATTTTGGTATTTGTTGATTATATCAAATCTGGTTCTTAATTTTTTTTTATTGATATATATTTTGTTTTGAATTTTTTTATTAATATGGAGAGTGCAAATATTTTTACTAATATGTTTGTTGGAAGTATTTTTCTTAATAATTGTGAACAAAAAAACAAGATCTTTTTTGTAGAGTGCAAACATCATCTTTTCAGATCTAGCAAAAAAAAAATGCAATAACTTAGTAATCCGTTTGCAATCTTTCTCAATTAACACAAATAAATAAAATTAAACATATAAAATAAATTAAAACTATACTTAAAAAACATTTTATTTTTTATGCTGGGCTGGCAAATCACGAGATTCTCAATTGGGCCGGTCTGCATTCCTTAGTCCAAATCTTCGATAAATAAAAAAGCCCAAACGTTTTCCCCATGTACTTGGGTCTGACGTTAGTTTGTTTCGTCCTGAATAGCCGGAACTGTGGGCAGTAATACGGCCACGAACCGAGTGAGTCAGTGACTGAACCCCCACGCATTGCAAAACAAAACCCCTTGAACAACTAGAAAGGAATAAAACCCAAACCCCTCCTCTCCTGCTGCTGATCCTCAAAACTTGAGTAGACGCACAAATACTCTCTCTCTCTCTCTGCTCGTAAAAATTGATTTTAATTAATAGGAACTAATAAGCTTTTCTTGATTTTGTTTGTTTGTAAATCGATTGAAAAGAAAAAAAAGAAGGAAGCATAGAGGAAGAAAATGGAGGAAGAAGAGGCGGGACCACCGAAGAGAGAACTGTACGCACTGCTCCAAGTGTCACCGGAAGCCACCGATGAAGAAATCAAAAAGGCTTATCGACATTGGGCTCAAGTTTATCATCCTGACAAGTACCAGGACTTTCATGTAATTCGTTTTTCTTTTTCTTCTTCTTGTTTTTTTTAAGAAAAAGTTTTTCTAGTTGTCAAAAGTCCACAACTCGAGTGATTGGCTGAGATTTTTTTTTCTTAAAGGGGGGGCTTCTCTTGGTTTCCTTTCGTTGTGATTCGTGATTTTGGTTGAAAATGGTTGTTTTCAGATGAAGCAAATAGCCACAGTGAACTTTCAACGAATATGTGAAGCTTATGAAATATTATCGGATGAGTATAAAAGGCAAATATATGACATATATGGCATGGAAGGTATAACTTCTGGTCTGGAGCTTGGTCCGAAGCTCAATAAACTAGAAGAGTTGAAGGAAGAGCTTCAAAGGTTGCGAAAGAAGAAGGAAGAAGAGAAGATGTTTGCGCATTTTCGACCTTCTGGCACTATACTCGCCCATTTGTCCATGCCACAGTTTCTGGACGGTGATGGCATTATGCGAGGGTACAGTCCCCCCCACCATTTTTAATTGTTAGTTTAAACTTCATCCGATGTCAACTTCTAAAATGGTTTGATGATATCTCTGCATAACCTTACCAGAAACTTTCTAGAAGCATGTCATGTAAATTGTGAGGATCGATTTGAAAAGGTGTAATAACAAATTGTTTTTATGCAACACTGAACTCGAAAGGTTTTTGTGCTCTCTCTTGCCTTCTTACGTGCATGCACACCCAGCAAGCATAGGCAGTATTTTACTTTTATTATCAAATGACGTTTCATTTTATTATGATTATCACCGTAGTCGGCAGTTATGCACATTACTGTTAAATTGTGTGTTTCTTGAATTTTACTATTTTATTTTATTTCACAATAAATGATCGCATTTCAGATGAGTGCTGTATCTTGTGCCTGCTTTCTTTGTTAACTGGTCTCTTGACTTCCTTTTCAGAATGGCTATGGCTAGCGAAGTTCAATCTCAATTATCTAAACGTACTGCGATTGCTATGGGTGGGAATTTGGAAGTTAATGGAAATTCTGGTGGTGGAGCTGCTTCGACTGTGCTCAGGCACCAGCTTTCTCCAGTTTCATCCATAGAATTCATAGCATCAGCTGGTTTACGAGCACTTATTGGTGTGCAAACAACACGGTAGGGAATTTGATTTTGGAACCTACATAACTATCTGGCACATTTATTGGGTTTGCTTTATCTTTTTTTTTTTTCATCCGATCTTGTAGTAACCTATCTTCACACTCAACGGCTACAATTGCCATAGCAAAGTCTCTGAGGGATGGATCAATTAATCTTTCCAATACCTGGACCCGCCAACTCTCTGAAACGGCAAATGGAAATGTAAATACTTTTGTTCATTTATATGTGCTTTTCTTTCTGCTTTGTAGCATTAGCATGATTATATAACTGGATGTTTATTTCAAGCATTGAACCAAATCGGTCAGTGGCTCTGATGCATATTATCCCAAGAATTTCAATGCAGCTGATTTTATCTATCAGATAGAGGGTTTAACATAGTCAAAATAAAAAAATAAAATAAAATACATTCTAGTATAATTACGCAGACTCTTAAAAAATATCAATTACCAATTTGATTTAGTGGAATTATGGGTAAGGTCAAAAAGGAAATAAAACAAAAGAGTTACGTTTGAATATCTTTTGTATTCTTATTGTAAAATCTTTGAGTTGTTGTATGTTTGGCACTTTCTATTTTTCAGATACAGCTTTTATTAGGTCCTGAGTCATCTATAGCAGTTGGATGGCAAAAGAAGGAGGAAAAAATGTCTGCTTCTGGAGAGCTGAAGGTACATCTAATTACTTTTTCAACCAGGCAAAACATTAATGACAAAAAAGTCCACAAAACCTTGGGAAATAGTTTGAAGTAAGAAAAATCAAACCATATCATGACTGCTTCAAGTTATGTAGGGTTTTGCCTACAAGCTCTAAAGTCACATGCTTTGACCATTTTTAAAGTGACTAGTTATTGCTTGATACAGATTAGCCAAATGCTTAATCTTTGTTATCTGCACTAAGTTTACCTTTTGGTTACAACCAACTGTGAGAGAATAGGACCTATATTTAATTTGATCTAACTTCGAGTTGCCCATGACCAATTGATTTGCTATGTACTTTTCTTTTGTTCTTTCTCGTCCTTTTAAACCTCCATTTGTATCATGTTCAATTTTCTGTTTATCTTTAGCTATTTCATATTCCACACATATCACCTTGCTCTTGCTATTTTTAGAAGCTCACACTAAGTTTATGCTCATCTCTTCCCCTTTTCTTGTTTGTATATGATACTTGACTGCAGATTGGCACAAGTTCTTTTGCCGCATCAGCACATTATACTTGTCGCTTTTCTTCAAAGTCTCATGGTCGTATTGCAGGTAGATTTGGAAGGTATATGCTCGAAATATTTATAAATGAGGATTTTTTGGTAGTAACTAATATTATTTGTATTATGTTTTCCTTGTATTTACTAGTTTTTCATGTTCCCATTTGTACCAGTAGATGTATATAGTGAGTTTTCATTAGTACAAGATAGATCATTAATTGACCAAGTTTGCTTCGCGTATAGGAAATGTTGTAATCCTGCTTTAAAATTACTATTGTCCATATCATTTGGATTAAGATGTTGAGTGGGAGCACACATTTGAAAGGGAGAGGAAAATTTCCATTATAGGAGCCATCACTCTCAAGAGGTATTTAACCAAGAAGGAAAAAAGATAGAGAAAGAAATGCTCCTCATTCTGCACTTGACTGCAGCTTATTAGGAACCACTTCTGATGTGCATATTCTTTTATAACTACTTTTAGGAGTTTTTCATGTCACTAATTAGAAACAAGCTATTCTGTAGATTAGAAAGTCAAAACATTTGGGTCATATTAATACTTGCACTGATGGGAAATGACGGCAACTATAAAACTATTGAACGTTTTCATCATCTGTTGCAAAGTAGGAGTAATGCACAACTTCCATGTAATACAAACAGCCAATCAGGAGAAATTTAGGGCACCAGATAGCTAGAAGTTGGCAATAGTTTGTTATGTATTCACTTTTCTCTCATATATTTTATGTAAATACTTCATAAAACATGCATAAAATGAATCAATTATTGTTGCAGCACTATGTTAGAAGTTGAAGTTGGTGGGGGAAGGAAATTGTCTAATTTCAGCACGGTTCGAACGCTGTATACAATTGGAATTCAGGTATCAAAAAACAAAAGGACCAAATTCAAGTGCTGTGCTTTTGTGTTATTTTTCTATTCCGTATGTATGTCCTGATTCTTAGAAAACCAGAATGAACCATAGAATTGGTTTGGTGGACATGTAAACCATTATATCATCCAGTTATCCCATCAAGTACAGGGTCCAATGAGGGAGAATTTGCTGATTGTCACTCTCAACATTCTTTCACAGGGTAGCCCTATCAAAACTTGCATTTGTTACCTTGGCAGCGTGGCTTGTTAATTTTTGTATGCTTCTTGGATTATACTTGGAGAAAATAAAGAAGCCAGAGCTTTTCTGCTAATGGAATCTTTATGTAAATTATGCTATATCAATTAATGACTATAAAGGCACTGGAATAACAGAGAGTGGATAAGTCATTTGCACTAATTTCCTGCAATTTTACTTAAAACATGAATGCAATTGATGCAAAAGAAAAAAAAAGAAGCAAAATTTCTCTATTTTTGTAATTTATTGATTTTCTGGAAAAAGTGTCCAGTTCTAGGTTATTTTCTATTTAACATTCTACTAGTTCTAAAGTAATTAGCTTTATAGGGTTTTTCTTATTCTAAATAGATTTCTTATATAGGAAAATAAGTCCTTGCTGGACTAGGAGTGCTAGCATCTCTGTATAATAGTTATGCAGTCTTTCAATATTTTAATTACAGTTTATATTAACAATTTGCTTTTGATTATGTGATTCAATCTCCCTTAGGTATGACTGCTAAGAACATTGTGGCTCCTTAGAATCCTAGGTGTGTTTTCTATGTTTTTTTCTATCCTATAGGTGTGACTTCTAGAAATCTCCCACATCCTTCCTCATATTCTGTCTAGGATCCACATTCATGCAGCTCTAAACAGCCCTAAAACAGCCTCTAAAGTCAGATCCAGGGCAGCCCCCAAAGCTATCCTGCATCAGCAATGAACTATGGTACCTAGTGGTTAAATCCTCCCAGGTTATAATGCAAAGATAAGAAAAAATAGATATGTTCTTTGGTGTACATAATGGGCCAAATGCATTCAATTTATAACCCTAACTTACATGCCAACTGATGCACCACCAACATAAGAACAACTTTTATTTTCTCTTTCTTTTGGCAGGGCATCTTTTGGAAGTTTGAATTGCACCGTGGAGGACAAAAGTTGATTATTCCTGTAAGAAAATCTTATCCTTTCAGCTATTCATTTTGACAGGTCATGTTTGCTTGACATTGTAATCTACTAGTTTTTGTGTCAAGTGTGATGGATATGATATTGTGTTTTCTGAATGCAAATTTTTCCTACTTATATAATAGTGAAAAAGATATTAAATTAATAAAAAAAAATATTAATATTTTACTGCCTTTTAATGTAGGAAAAACAAATCAATTAAACCTAACAGTCCTAAAGACATTTTAATATAGGTAAAAAAATTGTATCAATCAAACCTTACATAATGTTATAGATATATTCATTTGTTTTGTAATAAACATATGGAAAACCACATCTCTTTGAACATTCAATTTCCAGTGAGATAAACAAATTTGATTACATACCTTCAAATTTCAAAATGTCCTTCTAACCAATAGATGGTAGCACGCATATAAAAATCTCTGCTCATATTTCTTAACAAAAGAATTGCTCCTTTTTATATCGTTTTGCACTCCTTTGGCAAGGTTCTAAAAACATCGAATGAATGGAGAAGACCTGTTATAGTATATGTCACCTTAGCATGCTTCTATTTACTTGCAAGAAAGCAAGTGGAGCTAATTCCTGTTCGCAACTCAGTATTGCTGTGTTTATGCCTTTCTGCTTCTTGTTTTTTATCATCTTGTTGCTGATGGATTGTCTTGTGCAGATGTTGCTTTCCAGGCATTTGAATCCAGTGTTTGCAATTGGAGCATTTGTAATTCCAACATCTCTTTACTTCCTACTCAAGGTTATTACAAATGCAACTCTTTAGTTTTCTCTTATATGCTAAACAATTAATTATCTTATTCTTGTTTAAGTTTAGTTCCGTGTTTGTAAGCTGGAGTGATTGTGACTTACAAGAATGTAATCGAAAATAATTTTATCATTTTGCTTTATTCTCCATGTTCACAAAAGCTATCAGCTTAATGTATGCAGTATACACTCAATTGAACCCAGGTGGCAGGAGCCAGACACCTAAAGAGAACTTAGGTTAAATCCTGTTTCAGGAAGGGGTCATTGTGCATTGATTTAACACTTTAACCTTTGACATAAATCTATGCTTTCATAAACCAGATGTTTGGGGGTCAGAACACAGCAGGCAATTATACATGTTTTTTAATTATCATGTCATAGTATATCTGGCTAATTTAGTGTTTGTTTAGTACAGCTTTTCCTTATTGGAATTCTCAGCTTTTTGGGGTCTCCATTTTGTTGATTCATGTTTAGCGGTTGTCATTTATTGCTGCTTACTGCTTATATTAATTTCTACTGAAAATTCAAGTTATCACTTTCCATTGTGCTTGGAATGACAACTGAACTTTGGACTTCTTATGGTTCTCGAGATGAAGTGACAACTGAAACTATTGCTTTCCATAAGTTGATGAAATTGTTTGACCATGATGGTCAAAAGAAGTTTTTGACTGCAGAAATGTCACTTGTATATTATCTGCTTAACTATGCACCCTCATAATGGCAGAAATTCGTAGTCAAATCTTATTACCTTCGAAGGGAAAAGCAGAAGACTTCTGAAATTAAAGAGAGATCTTCTGCCCAGGTATGGATTATGTAGGTTGCCTAAGGACGTTGTGGTTTATGCTTTCTTTTGGTTTTGGGAACTTTATAATATGCCAATGTCCAATCTTGATTGTTCCATTTTGACTGCTCTGTGAAAATGCCAGATCCTCGATTATTTGGTTTTGATGCACAATTATGTTAGTAGTTCAATGGAGAGGAATTCATTAATTTTTTCAGCCACTTTACTGCAAGCACCTTTAGAGGAGGTTCCTAAAACCTATGATGATATTCAATGGTATTAGAATACTTTATTCTCTTAGTTGTCATTTTCTTTTCAGTAGGCTGTCTTCTCCTCGTTGTGCTGCATAGTCTTTCTAATAGAATTTCTTTCTTTACATGAAAAGAATTATTACCCTTATTTGCACAGTGAATGCTGAGTGTCTGCAAATACAGAGCATTTTAGCATCTGTTCTAAAATGCAATGTCACATAGATTCTGGCTGAAGTTGGTACCTTTACATGCTTCTTTATCCATCTTTCTTTCTTTCTCTCTTTTTTTTTTATGGTTTTCTACATGCTTCATTATTTAGCCTAATTGATTTTGAAGAATGCTTCTGGATCATTTTATAGGTTCGAGAGGCAAGGATTGCGGCAGAAAAGGCACAACAATTATTACAAACTGTGGCCAATAGGAAAAGAAGTAGGCAGTTAGAAACAAATGGACTTGTAATCACTAAAGCAGTGTATGGAAATAGTAAAGCTTTGAAGAAAGCGGATAAATCAAGAGAAGTAAACAACGAATCAGCTTCAGAAGTCATTGATGTTACAATACCTCTTAATTTCCTCATTAATGATTCTGGCCAACTGCAGGTATATTTCATTTAAACCATGTTTTCTTCAATTATATATTAAAATGTGGTTCCATCTGTGGATGTGATAAATTAACATATATATGTGTATTTATGCAAGTGTGTTTGTGTGTGTGTTAGAGAGAGCTAGTCACATGACCAACAAACTTGATGCTTTAATTCAAACATGAGAGTGTTGTGGCTAAATGTTGAAGTATGTGGTTGGATGCTTGTTTGACTATTTGAGTGTTCATTTGATGTACTTTTTAATCTACCTAGAGGAAGAATATATGCGCATAAAATAATGCTGTAACTGCAGCCTATTTAGTCTGAAATGTTTGCAACTTTCATCTCTGCATCCAGGAGGATCGAGGGATACTGCAGTGAATGCAAATCTGAGGTGTTTTAAGGATCATCCTTGTGTGATGGGACCATGTATTCCATCTGTCATGTTTGATAAATTGCTTGTACTTATATTCGTTATTGCCCAAAGGAATATGCATGCCTTTGTCCTGAACCAGTGTCTATCATCTTCTTGTTTTTTTTTTTCTTTTTTGACAACTTGACATCCTGGGTACAGCTCCTTGTACTGGTTATATATCTGATAAATTTGATAGGCCTGCTGTATGTTTTCTGGTTACCTTTGATAATATAATTTATGCCAGTTTATTTCACACTTAGTGTTTACTGCTCACACTTCTAGTCTAGATCCCATACTTTTGGCATTTGTTTTAATTTGGCGTCGAAAATGCTAGTGCAGCTTCATGAGGGTGTAAAGAAGTCGGGAATTATGGGCTTCTGCGATCCTTGTCCAGGAGAACCTAAGCTTTTGCATGTGGAGTACACTTATGGTGGCCAAATATTTGAGGTACTGTAATTCCCTTTTGCTGTTACGTTGAAGGCACGATGATGAACGCTAATTTTTCAACTTTCCATTTTTTTAATCAGGTGGAGGTTGATGATTATGCAGCATTGTTGATACCCGAGAATCCCAGAACATGAATGTCTCTCACAGTAGTGTAATTAAGAACCTGTTACTGCTCAAATTTTGCTTCCTTTTACATGCCTTCTGAAGTAACTTAAAGACGAGTGGTTGACACATACTTGTTACTTCATGTTGTTTAAGTAGCATGTTCAATTAGAGCATTTACGAGAATAATTATTTTGTGGTGCATTTCATTTCTAATAAAAGCCAGTTACACATCTTTTTTAGTAAAGCACCACGAACATAGATTTGAGCTTAGACAGAATGCATATGATACTTGATTCCAGGTGAATCAGCCATCTGCTGGGACGATAAAAATATGTTTTTGTTTTGACAAGTCTGCCTTGTGTCAGCCTTGGAAATGTGCTTGCATACTAATTCTAGTGTGACAATGCTTCGGGTAGCAAGTGTAGTTGAAAATGTATAGTTTTAATTTCTAATTTCATATATTTTGTTAAGCATACCATATGATGGCAAATATAATAAATTTGAAATCTTTTATATATAATATTTTGCAGAATGAAAACAATTTTATTAAAGTATTGGTGTTTATATCCATACTTTTATACTTCTAATTATCCCTTTACCTTTTTATATTGTAATTAACTTGCATATTTTATACAACTTTAATGCACAAAGAAAGAAAATAAAAGGATGCAATTGTTCACGAAAAGGATACAATTGCAAAAAACTTTATTGCAGTGATGAATAAAATTTAATATTTGTGTCATTAACATGACTGAATTACAATCTGATTAAGCAAAAATAACATTTGATAATAGTTATCTATAAAAAATAAGCTGTTAATATAATACCAGGAAGAAAAAAAAAGAAAAGCTTATTGGAGGCCCACCTCACTTCATCATGAACATCTCCTATCATCAAAAGCGTTTGTTGAGATGGTTCAAATCTCATTGTAAAAGGCTACGTTATGACGCTAAAAAGAGTTGCAAAGATCACTAGAGCAATTACCTGAAAAACATACCGAATAAAATATCATTAATCAATTAATTCTATTTAATTTTAAAATATTGTTTTTAAAAATAAATTTATTAAAGAATAACAAATAAAAAAAACTAAGATAACCTAATTAAATAAAAAAAATGATAAAACAAAGACTTAGAAAGCATATAAAAAATGAAGCTTAATCTTCAATTAAATAAATGTTGAAGGAAGAAATTAAAAAAATATATTGTCTTAAAAAAAGAAAGAAAAAAACTCAAACAAACCCTAACGAATCTTCTAAAGTTGGGTTAATCTCCTGAATTTGTAACCCATGAAATATTAGACACGGGCTCAACCGAGAAGTTCAAATCCAAACAAATTGAAGGATGAAATAAAAAAAAAAATCAATTTAAAAAATTTATCAAAGCAAAGAAAACAACAATAAAAAAAATGAGGATAAAATCTAACATGAAATTTTTTTGAAGAAGGATGAAATCACAAAAAAAGTTCAATTCTAAAAATTATCTCATACTAGATAAATAACAATTAAAAGAATGAGGACTACATTTGACAAATGAAAAAATTAAATGGGGATGAAATTGAAAAAAAAAATTTAGTTTTATAAATTATTTCTAATAAAACAATTAATGATAAAAAGAACATGGATTAAACTGAAAGGAAATAAATATTGAAGGGTTGAATTGAAAATTAGAGGGTAGGACACAAAAATCAAGGAGAGAACAAAATAAATTTTAAAGTAATCAAGTTTTTTTATTGTGCTTTTGAAAGTGAAAAGACAAAAACACCTCTCATTTCCACTTAAAAGGTTTTTTTTTATTATTATAAAGATAAATAGGTTATTTTACTATACAATTATATATATAAAATTACAAAAAAAAAAAAAAACCACCTCTATAATAGCCTTATAATTTCTAATTTTTAATGACATTAAAGTCATTCTATGCAAATAAAAAGCAAAATATGCTTTTCATCCTCTTATCAATTTTAAAATGTCCAAATGGTTTAAAAAATATAATTTTACCCTAAGTATTACCCCGTGAGGTTTTTTTTTCAAGAGCAAGATAGTAAAAACATAGTTACCATCAAAAGTGCATTTGTCTAGGGGAACATTGTTTTTACTACACGTTAAGTGTTTTTTTTTAATAAATAAATAATATCTATACCATTTCTTGGGTTTTCAGAGAATGTAATGCTTCAGTTCCCTAATACCAAGGAATACCAAGGAAGATATCGCCATGGACTCAAGATGAAACTTTCTTGAAAATGTATTATAGCTTCCAAATGGTGGAGATAATTTGTGAGCAGCGAGAAATGGCTGCCCCCCATGATGAACACAAACAACTCCGAGGCATCAGGGAACCAATTAGTGTTTGAATATTTTTTTAGAGGAATCCCATGAAACTAGGGGTTGTCTGTCATGGTTTTTTTTTAAAAAAAAGTTTATCTCTGTTATTTTCAATGTTGTAAAGGCTTTATATAAGCCATGTTTTCCCTTCATTAATGATAAGAGCATTCTCCCAAGTAGTTATTCTCAAAGGTGTGATCAAAGCAGCTACAACGGGGCCTGACCAACAAAGAAGCCGAAGTCTTCTAACTTGCAACAGTATGTACCAATGGCAGCAGAAGGGGGTGAATTCGGGCAACCTATGAACATGATCATTGGAGTATGCTGAAGGTGATTTTCTTGAGGTCCAATGAGTACTGGAGTCTAGTGGAGAGTGGAAGCACGCAGTATCCTAAAGGAACTGTCCTAACTGAGACACAACTCAAAGCACTAGACACAGAAGCTGAAAGACTTGAAGACTAGAATTACCTGTTTCGAGCCATATATCGATCCGTACTAGAGACTATCTTGAAGGGCATAGCAAAAGACATTCGGGATTCGATGAAGAAGAAATATCAAGGCACAGCTAGGGTCAAGCGTGCACAAATACAGGCTCTTCGTAAGGAGTTCAAGATGCTTCACATGAAAGGAGGGAAAATCTGTCAATGACTATTTTGCAAGAACACTGGCAGCAGCCAATAAGATGAATCCATGGAGAAAATAGGGGATATGTGATGATAATTGGGAAGATTCTGAGGTCGATGGCATCTGAGTATGATTATGTGGTTTGCTCCATTTAGGAATTAATGGGATTGATGGTCTTTAGATTGATGAAATGAAAAGGAGCCTGCTTGTGCATGAGCAAAGAATTATTGGCCGTGTAATGAAGGAACATGCTTTGAAAGTCAGCCTGGACCACCACTCACCTGGGAGAGGAAGCGGCCGAGGAAGGTGTAGAGAACGCGTGAGGAAGAGGGCGACAAGGGTTGAGAGCTACAATTTTCATGAGTTGGGGCATTTTCAATATCAATGCCCTCAAGAGGACACGAAGGCAAACTTCACCGAGGCTAAAGAAGAAATGTTGTTGATAGCTTCTGAGGATGTAAAAGAAGAATAGTCCAACAACTTATGGTATCTTGATTCGGGTTGTAGTTGCCATATGAGCGGAGACAAGGAGTTATTTTCAAATTTCGATTGAACATTCAGAGAAAGAGTAAAAGTGGAGAACAATTCCGGTCTGTGTCATCGGAAAAGGAGACATCAAAATTGAAGTGAATGGAGCTGTGCAATGCATCTCTGGATTGTTCTGTGTACTACTAGAATTGAAGAGCAATCTCATTAGCTTGGTCAACTACAAGAAAAATAACAGCCAAGTACAAACCTGGGGTCGCTTCACTCGCTGGGAAGTGGATACTACTTCCCTTCTTTTTTTATATAGTTTTAGACGAGTGCATACATTTCCTTCTTTTTTTAAATGTTTAATGCACATCGTATACCTAGCAGGAACATTTCGACTTGTACATCCACACACATCTTGAGCTCCACCGCACTTAATTCGAAACTGAAGTTTAAGGAACCTATATAAGTGGAGCAAATAAAATGTAAATATACTACGTCATCAAAAAAAGGTGAGTTGCAAGACTTGGAACCTGAAACCTCTTCTTTTCTTTTTTAATTTCAAGGAAAAATCACAGCAAGACTTCTCATCAACTAAATTGTTCATCACATATTGGATTCCTTGGAGCAAACAATTTTTATGACCAAACATGTTTTACAGCGAGTTCACCACTTGATGGATCAAAGGATGCTTCTATTAGTGTAGAACAACAGTTACCCGTGCTCGATCCACGACCTCCAACTGCCACAGGCTGTGACAGAAGCTTCACTCCTTGCTTCCAATATCTCTCATCTAATGCATGTATAGCACAGATGAGTTAATGCTAGACAAAAAGGCTTTCAATTACCCTGACAACTAACAAATATTACTTTTAACTCTTCAGAAAGGTAGCAATGCAAAAACAAAAAATTACAGAACACAGAAGATTGTCAAACAAATACAACTTCAAGCAGGCATGCTAGGTAGGAAAGCTTTGATTGAACCAACTACTGTGAAGAATAAAATTATACCTGGCCCTGTAGTTAGCACAACAGAATTCTTCGCATCCATCACCCAATCAATCCAAAGCACAAATCCATGGCACATCCCTTGCTCAGTAAATTCAACCTGCGGAGAGCACTCTTTTTCAGGATAAAATAGTAGAATACTAAATTCCACAGATAAAATATAGCCATAGGAATTGCCATACAATGTTCAGCTCAAAAAATCTTACTAATAAATAATTACTACTGTTACATCATAGACATAGTATTTACTAGTAATTTGTCTGTATTGCTTAGTAAATATTTCCGGTGAATGAAAATTGTAAGATGACAATCACTTCTAGTTCGCAAATTATATAGACAATTGTGTATCTAATGCACATAACATGAGCTCAAATTAACTAACAAAATTCAAAGACTGTGTTCTAGTAACATGTAATGGGAAAAAAAATAAACATGCAAAGATAAACCTCGGCAGACTACATTAGTTTACAACATTACTGTTCATATCATTTCATGCCAGTGATCTGAGGATACCTCAACTTGCAATTAACCCATTCTCATCTATTGCACAACTAGATTGGATTAAAAATCTTAGCTTACAATTTCATGTGTATGTGGAAAAAATTAACCAAAGGAGAAGATGCACATTCACATAAAACCACAATGAGATTAGAGAACAGAAACCAGCTCCTAGAATAGGGAATAACGTCTAGGAACTTGGATCCAAGGAAATGGACAACCAAATCCCAACAATAATGTCCCTGATGATCGCTGTTACAGAACAATGACAATGCGAGGTGCAGATTTATTACCTGGGCTTTTCCATAGCATGGACCAATAGATTTTGAGAAATCAAATTCCATGATAGTAAATGTCTCACTAAGTTCCTAAGAAATTCCAATAGAATCATATCAATACAATGATGCTAACATATTCTGGAAAAGAATACAATACAATGTTCTTGTAGGCATAAATTTATGTATATCAGTTACCTTAGTCTCCCCACACTGCCATATAAAGAAAGGCAGAAGTGGACCCTCTAGTGGTGCGGGTAAGTCACCACAGGCTCCTAAGGTGTTATTTACAATTGAATGGTCAAAGTCTTCTATCTTGCTTAAGCAGCGATGACTTTTCCAAAGATCCTGTACAGAAGGTATCCGATACCAGTTCCATCACTAGCCAAATACCAGGTTCAAACAACTAAAAATAACAAGACTGTTTTTCTCTTACTGGAAGGGACATCGCACAAGCCTTCAGCATTGCTTTACAGGGCATTACTAACACATCTTCAGCAAGGACAGAGTCAAGCATAGTCCGTTCCTTCCTAAATTCCAAATCCATGACAAGAAAAAGGGCATCATATAAATTACTTGAATAGATGATGTGCGTTGATACTATAACATATTTGTTCCACTAATGCAATGCTGCATATTAGAGTATACCAAAACCGAAAGTTTTGCCATGGAAGCATCCCATCGTTTCCATAATAGTATGGTTCTCCAATCAATAGATCAACCTGCAAACAGAACACATAAAATCAAATTGTTAAAGTCCATTTTGCAGTTGATCAAAAGCAAATCTAAGTAAAATACTCTAGTTTAGTTGTCGAGTAAGAGCTTGCACAGCTACAAGACTTAAAAAAGAAAAGACAAGCACAACAACAATATTCATACAGAACCTCAAAAATTACAAACGGAGAAAGTAAAAGCAATACGTGAAATGTCAATTAGTAACAAAACTAAGATACCTTCTTCTGCTTAGTATCATTCAGAGTCAAGTATTTCTTCTTTTGAAAAACTTCTATACGATCTGCTGTGATGCCATTAGCATCAGCAACTGCCTTCAAATACTGCACACCCCTCTCTCGCAACCCAGGAAACAGAGCTATCACATTTGAAGTTTTTGAGAGATGTGCTACAAGAAGTGATAAGAAAACACTATCATCCGCAACAACACATAGTGGGTGAACTCTTGCCTGCAACTGCAAAATGCAACTTGCATTTTAAAAATGAAAGGCACTGAAAATGACTCCAGAGAGAGAGAGCCAGAGAGCTCGTACCAAATTGTTCAAAGCTGTTAACATGCAAGACCTCCATTTCCTGTCTCCATAGATTGCAATTCTTTCAGGAGACAATGTGAGGTGAGAATCTCCAGCAATGGAATCACATTCCCTAATCTCAGTGGCTTGGGTTGCAAGATTATATGAGACACTCGTATCAGAATGAACAGCATGTAAATGAACCTCTTCACCCTTGGATATGGGTATACCTTCCCCTGGAATGAACCACACACACTGTTTCCAGTGGTCACACCAATTTCCAGTATCTAGTGAAGCATTAAATCAACTTCATTAGAGGAATCAGAACAAATCGTGATGTTCCAACACAAATCTAAAAAAATTGGTACAAGTTTCAAAATGTTTCTTGTCAATTCCTTGAAATTCTTAGGTATAGATGGATATCTAATCTTCTCAAGAGCATATCTGAATAGGAACAACAATGAACAGCTCACTTAAATTACCTTCTCATAACATACTTTTTTCATGAGTTAGGTTACAAAACAATTCGCAAAGGAGATAATATTTATTCAGAATATTGCTCCTATCTGCTGCAATTTAGAATTCTTGACATTGATCTTGTCTGTTACCATTTAGAAGTCTCAGGCACTGATTGATATCAAAAGTCCCACTTTTCCATACCTCAGGAACAGTCCACAGGAATTTTATTTTTTTTCATTATAGATAACTTCTATAGCTCATTCTTAGCTATTTCACTTAATTGAAGATGCCACAAGATTGCAAACTTTCACTATTGATATAAAAGTACTACCTAGTCAGCATATCATGATCGACTGCTGTTCTATTTGCATAAACACCCATAAAACATTGTCAGTCATTTAAACCCTTTCTTCATTGAATCGCTCAACTTCCTTCCAAGGATGCAGTATGTGCATGGTTATAGCACTTTAGAGCGGAATAAAGAGTGCCCAAGAAGAGAAAGGCATCTGGAACTTACGTGTGGCTATTGGTGAAGTTATCCATCTAGGAGCAGTGGAATAAAAGATTGTCCCTTCAGAATCAAGCTGAAGAATCCACCTGAACAAACATAAATACAAATTTCATAGCTATCTGAAACATGTGACATAAACAACAGAGATAGGCTTACCATGATACTACAGCATGAATTCTACCATCATTAGTTGCCTTGATGAGCAATTTAGAGTCCCCTTGGCTGTCTGGCCGTTTCCAAAAGTCAAACTCAAAAATTTTGAAGGGTTCTGACAGCTGAATGAATCCTAAATTGAGCGACAATTAAAGCAATTTTCCTCTTGAAGAAGTCAGAAGGATAGTGACCAATGTCATTACCAGATTTATCTCTGTTGATATTGCATCACAATGCATGGGATGTTGTTTTGCTTTGACACGTAAAATTGTGTCCAGGCCAGCTGGAACAAGACGAATGCCGTCTGAGGCTTCTTCCTCATTATTAGATAGATCATGCAGCTTCCACAGGAACGTGCTTTCAACCAACTTGAAAAGGAAAAACAATACACTAGCGTGAGCTTTGAAATCATAATGAGGATCAATTTTCAACCACAAGATGAATAAATTGAAAAATAAACTAGTCAAGTTCATTGAATAAAAAGCCAATTGAAAAGCAGGGAAATTTTTTTTTTGAGGCGTGACAAGAAAACAACTCAAGGAATAAACATGAGTCAAATAATACAAAACAGTTTGGTACAGCAACTATCAGCAAAAGAAAATCACTTTATAGCCTAATTTTGATCTAGCCTAGGCCATTCAGCTAAACTTACTAGGGTAAAAAGCAAAATATCAAACAATTTTCCAGGGTTCAGTGGAGGGAACATTATATCAATTTAACTAGAAATCCTTCCTCTATATTAATGGCTATATTTATCCTTCTCTAACGGATATGTAAATGGCCAGATTTCAAGTTTCCAGTAGATCCACTGTATAATGAATAAGTCAGCCGCACAAGAATTTACTCCCACCCATGCACAGAAAAGTTAAAGCAAATTATTCCAGACTTTAGTGAAGCCTAAAGAAACGTATTCACATTCTGATTATGTGACTAATTTCTGTTGAGTTTTCAAAGGTGCCAATGGATACTAATTTCTGAAGGATAACTTTTGTTTGCTCTAATCGTTGGACAAGAAAGATTTGAAAGGTTTTTGGTCACTTAACACCACATATAACAAATCTAGTGTCAATTATTATTACTCAGAACCCTTAGCAGGAGCATTGAGTTTTATACTGTCCCCCATTGTATGAGGAAAAGGCCATAGCCACATAGGCAAAAGATGAGAATATGAACATTAGATGCTAAAAAGCAACAATTGACATGTAATGTAACATCTTCAAAGAGAAAACAAAGTGTCAAGAATACGTCCAGAATAAAAGAAAAAGAAACCGAACAGTCGATGGTCTATGCAAACACCTGGCCATAAGTTGTAGCTCGATACGGCACAGTCAGTGGATTGTCCACCAGCAGCATGTCATGTGCATGCTGTAGAGTCGGTATCAACCCTTCACCCAATAACTCTGAGTCTAGTATCTCACTAACCTGTAATCAAATCAGAAACAAACTTCATAAGTAAGCAATTCCATAAACTTAAACTACCAACAACTCACCAAGCCCAAACTATGACTTTAGAACCCCACTTTTGAAATGACAAATAACTTAGCAGTCACCTAACCACAAAACAATCAACTATTCGATAGCATTGGTGTTATGTTAGACAACTTTACCAAGTAAACAAGCGTTATAACACCGGAGAAGAAACGAATGCGTACGAAGAATACGAATTACTATACTTACAAGAACATCTGCTCGTGAAGGAATATCGATACCAACTTGGAGTTCATCGGAGCGTTTGTTAAAAATCTTAACATTCTTTCCCATGCCATTTAAATTCAATACTTTTCTCATTAATTTCACCATAGGAAGGTATGACTCACACGCTGTTACCATCCCCTTCTTGCTATCATCGCATGTCCCCATTGCTCTTGCTGCCATCATTGACAGCAGCCCTGTCCCAGCCCTGCCGCCCTAAACATTGTATATTAGTAGTAGTAGTAATTGTAAATGTAATTTAAAATATTTGATGTACCCGATGTCTAAGACGTGGCAAGGTTTGGTTATGGTCTTGTCAATGGCTTCACGGAATGCTCTGTTTCTAGTATCGTCATTGAGCATGTCCAAATACGAGGTCGTGGCTAGAAGTGCATGGCTGGAACTCTTAAAAGTTTCTTCTTCTTCTTTGTTTCCGTCTTCGATGATGACCCATTCAGAGTTACCAGTGAGCGGGTCGAGTTTGAGCTGGAAGACGCGCTGAGTCGAGTCGGAGCTCATGGATCGGGTTTGTGTTGGAGTTGGAGTGGAAGTGAAGCGGGTGAGTAGTGAGTGAGGAGTGAGAGTCAAGCGAAGTAGAGGGAGAGAGGGGATTGTTAGGGTTTTGGAAAGCAGAGGAATCATAAGGAAAAGGCTACTGGATTGAATGGTGGCATGGAATGGTATAAGTTGCTTACGGCGTGGCAGAGAGCATCTCCAAGTTAAAATGATATTTTAAAGAGTTGAATTGATAAAATAATATTTTAAATAATATAAATATAGCTTTGTTTATCATATATATATATATATATATATATATACACTCTAATGTAAAAAAAGTCATTTGAAAAACTAATTATATTTTACTATGAAAAACAAGTGTTTTAATTTTTTTAATAAGTTTGATATTTTTTTTTTCATGTAGCTATATTGGTTTTGGTTTTTTTAAGAGATATGTAGGAATAATATTTGTGAGAGCATCTCAAATGGAAAATGTTATATTAAAAAGCCAAATTGATAAAATAGCTTTTTGAATAGTATAAATATAACTTGTTTGTTTATGTAGATTCCAATGATAAAAAGCTATTTAGAAAAGCCAATTATATTTTAATATATTTTATGTTAAATTAATTTTAATATAATTATATAACTAATTCAGATATTTTTATATAACATAATTATGATGTTATTAATTATATGAGTAATTTATAAAAGTAAATATAAAATTAATGAAGTAATATGAAAGTTAAAAGATATATTTTTAAGTTAAATTTAAAATTTATTTATATAAATATTTTTAATTTTCAGTTTTATATGTTACTGTTACAATTTTAATTTTTTAAAAGTAAATTCAAATTCAAACTTTGAAATAAACCACCAACATTTTAAATTTTGATTTTCAATTTTTTTTTAAAAAATTCAAACTTTGAAAAAATGACCGCGAACATTTTAAATTTTAAAATTTAAAATTTTGAAAAAATAACCGCCAACATTTTAAGATTTTAAAATTTTAAAAAATAATTCATCTATAAATATTCTCATATACCTAACATTTTTTCTCATCATTTTCTTCTCTCCAATCTTTATTATATTTCATTAAAATTCATCATGAATCATTTTAATTTTAATTTTTATGATGCTTTTGATTTTGATGATGACACTCTCATGTTCGCCTTTCAAGTTGCTACCGCAGTGATTGCTGAAGAAGAATCGAATAATCAAGGGCGGAGAACAGAGTATCGTGGCTCTATTCTTGGTCCCAATATTGTCAATCGTAATAGAAAGAAAGGTGAGTTAAAGCTATATAATGATTATTTTGCTGAAAATTCTAAATTCACTAAAAATCAATTTCAAAGAAGATTTAGGATGAGTCGTCGTCCTTTTCTTCGGATTGCAAATACAGTGGAAGCTCACAATCCATATTCCAACCAAAGGACAGATGCTCTTGGTGTTCCTAGTTTATCTTGCCTTCAAAAGGCAACTGCAGCTCACATGAGACTTGCATATGGTATTCTTGCAGATCTTACTGATAAATATCTTCGAATTGGGAAAACCACTGTGATAGAAAGTCTTAGAGCTTTCGTCAAAGCAATCGTAGAAGTTTTTGGTGATTGGTATCTAAGGGCACAAAATGAGGCCGATGTTTGTCGATTATTATCAATTGGAGAGCAGCGTGGATTTCCAAGGATGTTAGGGAGCATTGACTGTATGCATTGAAAATGAAAGAAATGCTCAATTGCACGGCATGGGATGTATACTGGTCATTGTCGTGAACCAACTATAATTCTAAAGGCGGTGGCTTCACAAGATTTTTGGATATGACATGCCTTTTTGGAATGTCTAGATCACTAAATAATATTAATGTTCTTGATCAGACACTTATCTTCGTTGCACTTGTTAAAGGTCGTACTACTCCTGTCAATTATACAATTAATGGGCATGAATATACAATGGGATACTATTTAGCAGATGAGATTTATCCTAATTGGTCAACCTTTGTTAAGACAATCCCAAGATCATTAGGAGCAAAGAGAAAATATTTTGCAAGTAAGCAAGAATCTGCAATAAAGGATGTGGAGCAGGCATTTGGGGTGCTCCAATCTCATTTTGCAATTGTACGTGAACCTGTTCGATATTGGGATGAAGAAACGCTTGCAAATATTATGAAAGCTTGCATAATAATGCATAATATGATTATTGAAAATGAAGGAGCAATGAAC
>Ga0307515_10005031_pt1 | contig 26926 bp, 31 predicted proteins | sample 17_EM_MG_FD_194513 | JGI IMG/M metagenome (GOLD analysis project Ga0307515, IMG submission 194513) | Populus trichocarpa ectomycorrhiza microbial communities from riparian zone in the Pacific Northwest, United States - 17_EM | ecosystem: Host-associated > Plants > Roots > Unclassified | place... | reverse complement strand
ACCCCATCCATTCCTTTATTGCGCTGCCAAGCTCTCCCTTTGGGCAATTTACACCTTCTGGGCCGGTCTCATTGGAACTGGTTTATGGATCATCGCTCATGAATGCGGACATCAAGCTTTCTCAGATTCCAAGTTCCTCAATAATGCCGTTGGTTGGGTGTTGCATTCAGGGTGGGTATCTGCTAGCGTCTCCTACCTACGTCCATGGCGTTGATCTGCGTGGTTTAGATTGGGTGTTCCGTACCACTCTTGGCGTATCTCCCATGCGAAGCATCACGCCTCTACCAGCCACTTGACCCGAGATCAAGCTTATGTTCCTCGAGATCGCGCATATTTGAACCTTCCAGAGTTCGACACCACCAAAGAGGAAGTTTTGGGTGGCAGTGTGGCTGAGGAGGTTAGGAAAGAGCTCGTCGAAGCGTTGGGTGATTCACCCATCGGAACATTCCTGGGTGCTCTCAAGTACTTGGTCAGTTCCCGATGCACTCTTTGCCACAACGCGATCTAAAAATCGCCCCCCCCCCTCGCAGACCGTCGGTTGGCCCGCGTACTTGCTTTTCAATTCATCTGGTCAGACTCGTTACCCATTTGGACCGACAAACCGTGAGTGATCGAAAATTGTTTGATGGATGTGGGCTTATGACGTATCGACACTGGCTGGTTTGTTTTAGATTTCAACCCCAACGCGGCGATCTTCTCGCCTAAGCAGAGGATGCAAATCATTGTCTCGGATATTGGTATCTTTATTTGGGCCGCAGCTTTGTACTACTCGATTGGAAAATTTGGGTTCCTTGAGGTGTTCAAGACTTACTTGGTTCCTTACCTCTGGCTAGTCCTCTTCCATTCCGTGATTCTCACCTCTGACTTATTTTTTCGTCGATAGGGTCAACCACTGGATCGTCCTAATCACCTTCCTTCAACACACCGACCCCCTCCTCCCTCACTACCGTTCAGGCGAGTTCACCTTTCCCAGAGGAGCACTGGCGACGTACGATCGAAACCTTTTGGGAGACTTGGGTCCCGTGATGGCTTGGTTGGCGGCTACTCTCACCCATGGAATCTCCGAGACGCACGTAGCGCACCACGTACATAGCAAGATCCCGCATTACCATGCTTGGGAAGCTACGGATGCGTTAAGAGTGAGGTTGGGGAAAGTGGGGATTAAACTACAGGGAAGGAATTCGGGGTGGGGAGAGGTTTACAGGGTTTATCAACAGTGCAGGGTATATCTCTCGTTTCTATATCCGCGGTTTGAGTGGTTTGGAATCACGTTCCCTCCATTCAGCGTACCCTCATCTCTTTCTAACGCGAATCTTTACCTTTGTTTAGTTCGTTGAGGACGAGGGAGATGTCGTGTTCTACAAGAACGCTCAAGGATTGGCGGCCGCACGACCTAAAGTGACTGGCATCGGCGCCAACGACGGGCACGATTCGGGAGTGGAGATCCTCGAGAAGGATTTGTGAATCCCCCCTTTCCCCTCAACCTTCATTTTTGGGTCCCGAGGCCCGGTGGAATGTGTATAGCCTCCGGCGGTTGTTGGGTGGGTTGGGTTTCCCGTGTCTTACTCTATGTCCGTGCCTGAGGGACCCCACTTCGGAGACTTGGTGAACGCGTTCCACTTACATGGACATACGATGCGGCCACTTTACAGTTTTAGGTATAACTTACGTTCCTCTGATTAATCGACACAAACAATGCATATAGACACCACTCAAGTAGACGAACAAAGATGAAATCGAGTACGATCCTGTCCCCACGCAGCCGCCGGTGAACCGATGATTTCTCATATTCAAAATTATGGTGGGGCTATGGACACATGCGATTGCTGCAACTGACCGGGGGAAGGCGAGCAAAGTGAACACTCACAGTGTTAGGACCTCATGTTGGGCTACACAGGGTTGTTCCATCACGCTGTGATTCCACTGGACATTCTCGCTGGTACACCGGATCCATTGTGGTGTGCACCGGCCGCAAAACTCATGTCGACCAACTGCAACCCACCAAGCAACTGCTTCACTAACATGACCATCCTTTTTGGTGGGCCATTCTTCACAATTGGACAGCCACACATTGTTCAGTCTGATCTTTTGTTTCAGAAATCATGTTGTAAGTGATCCAGCACTACCTAGAATGTATGGCTAAACAAATGAAACATCAGGATTGTCAGCAGTTACTGTTTCCCACCTTATTCCAACCTTTTTGTAAGAAAAGCTTAAAAGAAGAAAAAAGTACATACTTATAGAAGCTATGTTGTGATTCTAAAAAAAGTTGATATCCAAATATAGTAATAAGGTGTCAAATAAGTGACAAAGTGAGGAAAAGTGTATGTCAATAAAATTCAATGCCCTTATTCCTGATGAAATGGCATAGGTGATTGGGTAGGTAATTCCTGTACAACTTCTGGTTGGCCTGGAACTTGCAAAGCAAGGCTGCTGGTACCAAGTAACTTTGTGGTATGTTCTGATTGAAAACTTACCTTATGTACCTCAGATGGCTTGAACCTGGTCCAGAATGCAATGTAGATCGTCAGCCACTTCAAGGTATACAAGAAACTACTTTTTAATGGGCAGATTGGAGATACTGGGAGCTTGGCAAGCATCAACAATGTTGTAGCCATTATCATTTTTGAAAGGCCCCATACCTGAACTATAGTAAACTACCTACCAACAGTTGTCACATTGACAAACCAAATGTTCAGCAATCACTGAAACATTGATAGTACAATATATGAAAAGCAAAATAAAATCTCATACAGAATGGAAAGCATATGGTATCAGCAACAAGCAGTGGATCAACAAGATATACAAGAGGTTAACCAGAAGAGAAGACAGTGTCCTTTGAATGTGAGGGCAAAAGTGACACTGATGAATGTAATGCTCAGGACATGGATCATGCCCACCCTGATGGTGCAGGGCCTGTTGTTCATGGATAGGTGTGTTTAAACCAGCTTGTGTTAGCATCCTAAGCTAAGAGTGGATGGTGAATAGGCTAACAAAATACCATAATTTCCAGAAGCTTACCATCATTCATTGCCTCTTCAATCTGCTGGAGGAGCTTTCTGCAATTCTCCAGATTCTTTGTGGCCCCAAGCTTTTCATACACACCAACAGCACACAAAGCCTCAGATTTTGCCTCTTTAAGACTTTGTTGATTATACCAAAACCTAGCCTGCTGATCCATTACACAACCTAGAAGGTATTTGTCATTGATGGTGTGTGACTTGGCACATTTGATGTGAGTGTCTGCATCATCAAATCTGCCTTGGCCATGGAATAACCGTGCCAGGGCAAAATGAATCCAAAACAGCTGATAGTGCCAGTTGGAAGAAGATGCAATCCCAAGGGCTGCCTCATAATGATTGATGGCCTTCTCTCTCTCACCCTTAGAGCAGTATACATGACCAAGGACACGGTAACATTCACAGACCAGAAATTTATTACTTTGGTCTGAGAGATTGATTGCACAGGATGCAGCTTCTTCTGCAGCATTGAGCTGGTTGTCATCATTCAACAAATAAGCAAGGATGGTCAAACACTGTGCTTGTCCCACTATGTCCTTGAGCTGTTCATAAATTTCCTGTGCTTCTTTTGCCTGCTGTACCCCTTCTGCATAGAAATTCAGCATTCGGTTTGCTTGGGCCAGAATCTTCAATGTCTCAGCAACTTGAAACCTGTTCCCCTGATCTCTCCAGAGCTCTAAGGCACAAATTAGGAGTCGTTTATTCTCTGCATGGTTTCCAACTGAGTCAAACAATCTTGAGAGGTGAAACAAGCATTTTGGTTTGGAAGGGTGGTTATCTGAGAGTCCTTCAATCTTTGGTCCCAGTATGACATGCCGTTGTTTGTGCCAACTGATGTGCTCCATGAAATGGATACAAGCATCCCAGACATCACCTGAGTTTGCTTCAATTGTTGTGAACACATCAAGTAGGTGCTCAACATTCACATCCTCTGATGCAATCCATTGTGCTTCTTCAAACCCAGGCCCCTCAGGATTAACATCAACTGACAACCGGCTGAAGTAACGCTCCTTGGTCATGCAGAGCAGTGGAGCTGACATTGGATTCTTGGGGCAAAGATAGTCCCGAAGTGGTGCCAACATTGTGATGAATCCATTGCTCCGATAAGTCAGGGAGAGAATGCAGAACTTGTCAAAGATGTTTGTTCTGTCAGGGATGGTGGGAAAAAACCAGTCAAGGTTGTTCTCATCAACACCTTGAGGGAAGAAGGCAACCACCTCAAGAAGTCCATGGGCATTGGGGCCAAGTTCCTGGAACATGGGGGAGGCAAGTGAAAGTTCAATGGTGGTGGCAAGGCTCTTGTTGAGCTGCACATGAAGTATGCCTGTCCGCTGTCTCTCCCATTCCTTGGCCAGACGGTTGGTGTCCCACTGATTGTGCTGGGCAACAGTGGCAAGCAAGGTAATTGAAAGTGGATGGAAATCAAGCTGTTCCAGGATTTTGTCAACCAGATCAGATGATTGGTTGTATGTGTAGATGTGATAGAAGGCACTGTGAGCAGCCTCCATAGACAATATTGGAAGGTTGAGAGTCTTGCAGTCAGGAGGGATGATGGAGATTCGGGAGGTGATGCAAAGACAAATATTGCTGAACTGACTCAACTCTTCCACCACAGTATATATCTCGTGATTGTTTGCTCCCTGTGGGTCAAGAATAGATTCGGCATTATCAAGGACTATGAGTATCTCCTTTGAGGATAGGAAAGGTCAGAGGGGGACCAGATCCTCTGGATTTTCGATGCCTGCACCGATGACCTTGGAGAGCCGGCGGAGGAAATGAGAGCGCGATGCAGGGAACTGGTCGCAACGGATGAACCGACGGTGGTCACCAAACCGCTGCTTGATCCGGTTGTCGTGAAGGACGGTCAGGGCGATTGAAGTTTTCCCGATGCCTCCTGCACCAATGAGAGCAATGGGTGTGAGGTGTTGAACGAGGCTGACGATCGTCTCGATCAACTCGTCGCGTCCGAAGAAGGCCCTCGGTTGCGGCGGTGGCAGTTCCCCAGGTATACTACAAACAGGTGTGAGATGCCGGATCAGTAAGGAGCCAAGATTGCTAACCTGGTTTGAGTCTAGAAAGTGGTGACTGTTATTCATTTGGTGGTGGAATAGAGTACGAATGTGACTCACCGGTGGATACTGATCGTCGGTTCCTTCTTGACTTTTCAGCATATTACGATGCATCTCGGAAACCATGGTGTGGGTGTTAACAACACCGTGATGGACGTCGGAAACGATTGCGTGGGTATTGAGTGCGAGCTCAGTCTGAAAGCGAATAGTTAGCGATGACCGTACGGGAACGGTGGAACATACATTGAAGACTTGAAGGATCCTGTTGAGTTCCGCCTTCCAAGAGGCGATTGTCTCCTTATCATTTTTCGCATGGAAAAGTTGAGACACCACATTCCGCTTGCTGTGTTTGATAGCCTTCCTCTGAATCTCTGCCACAGTCCTACAATCGTCGAAGGTAGTTTAGTGGGTGGTTCGGAATGTACACCGCTGGTATAACTCACGTCGTCAATTGATTTATCGCGTCACACACGGACTGACTGAGATCACCCAGTTTCCTTCCGTTCATTCCCCGTTCAAGCGCTCGACAGATATCGGCGCAGTCCAACCCGAGGTTGACGTATTCCAGCTCGTTAACCATCTTGTCCTAGATATGTGTGAATTTGGAGCAGATCGTCGCAGAAGAGGAGCAAACTCACCTTGACCATTGTGAGAAGGGCACTGACGGAACCAAAGGCTGCCTTGGCCGGTGTGATGCTTGAAATCTCCTTCGCGAGATTCATGGCTTCAATGGTCACATTCAACAATGAAATAACGCCCTCCCGATCCTTCGGTCGTTGGGATCTGGCTTCCATGGTCGAAAATCGAGGTAGTTGCGAGGAAACGGTGCGGTGTGAAGGTTGTGCGGAAAATTCCGAACCACCTGATAAGGATGGGCGGCCATCTTCGTGTTACGTTTCGTGTGGGCAGAACCATCTAATCATCTTCACGTTCACCGGGTCTAATACCCACTGCTGCGCGTTCGTGGGCTGCGGTTTGACTAACGACCGAACCCCCTCACACTTTTGACGAACCCAAGGACAATCTTTCGAGTTCGAAGGGGAGAATCCATACACTACCACTTTACCGATGTCACTACATTCGCCAGTGACCACCGGGCCTTTACCATTAGCACCGAAGAGGTTCTCAGCGTCGAAGGAGGGGGGGACACGAGGGCTCGTTCCTTGTCTGGCATCAAACTCCCCAAGAAACAGCGGACGCTCGCGGAATTTCGGCTATCGTGATCCGGTTTCACCCCCACCTTGCACGCGAACTCAGTCCCGTTGCGAACTATTTCCATAACGAAGACCGCGCAACTTCCAGCATTCGGAAACGTGCTGCACACTCTGCTATTCCGAAATGAGCGTGGTGCGCTTTCGTGGACGAACTCCACTGGTTCCGCTTGCAAACGTTTGTTCGGGAGATGATTCATCATCCGGAGCTTGTCTCCTTGCGGAAGGCCGATAAGACAGGTCAAGCCATATGGGGTATGTCGGTGCTACTTCGTTTTACAACAATCCTCGAGGCTACTGCACCACGTCGTACATCCCCACATGTCCCGAGCTCGAGAACCAGCGCTACGAACGAGGACAACCCGAACACGGGTGACGGAATCAGTTGTCCGGTGCTAGTCGTGACTTGGGGCGACGCCCTGGGACGCATTCAACTTCCCACAAGTTTGACTATCATAGCAGCGTCTGTGACCTGCCCCTTTATCCCCGCTCTCGCTTCCCGAGATGTCGACCTGTACATGGGCGCAACGTGCATGTGGTTTCGTTCAGGTCTTGGAATGCAGAGTCAACCATCAACGGCGTCTTGTCGTCCCGAAAACTACGACCCGAGCGGTGACAGTTCTCCCCTCTACCTCCGATCCCTTCTGGACATCCACATGATGCATAGTATGTCGTACATTCCCCATGTATCTCAGGCTTCCCGATGTCCGAAGGGATAAAAACGGGCTGGGTTTGGTAAAGAGATTCTTCGTTCTCTCCCCGGTGAACACCCCATACCCCACTGTCTCTTCTTATCCACAAAGCTTCACGATGGTCGCTTTCTCTTCGATCCTTACCATTGGCACTCTCATCGCCTGCACTCTTGCTACTCCCCTTCACTTCTCCGAGCTCGATCGTCGGGCGTTGCCGATCGGAATCTCCGTCTCCACGGCAAGGACCTACCTCTCCCAGTGTGAGTGCCTGTATATGCTGTTCCTAATCACGATATCTCAACGTTGCATCCTTCACAGTGACGGTCGCGACCCCATCCAACTCCCCCCCGTACAACAGGGACTACTTCGAACACTGGATCCCCAGTAAGTTTTCCCTGTACATCCGAACTTCCCCCGAATAAGTTAGACTGAAGTATCGTGTTACCTCCCTTAGTCAGTGGTTCATGCAACACCAGAGAGAGTCAGTTTCCAATTCAACGTCCACCCCATACCCTCCGGAACCTTACTGACTGAATTGTCACCGAATCTAGCCGTTCTGAAGAGGGATGGTACGAACGTGGTGACCAATTCCGGCTGTTCCGCCGTCTCCGGTAACTGGTACTCGGTCTACGACAATGTCTCCACCAACCTAGCCTCCGATATCGACATCGTAAGCGATCTATACCCCCTCAAATCCCGAGTACAGTGCTCTAATCGAGGCGATTTTGTAGGACCATATGATTCCTTTGAAAGAAGCCTGGATCAGCGGAGCCCGCACCTGGACCGCCGCTCGCCGCCGACAATTCGCCAACGACCTCACTCGACCCCAGCTAATCGCCGTCACCGACGACAGTAACCAAGCCAAGGGCGACAAGGACCCGGCTAACTGGCTCCCTGACAACTCCTACAAGTGCAACTATGTGGTTGCTTGGATTCAAGTCAAGCAATACTATGACTTGACCATTGACCCTGCCGAGAAGACCGCTCTCACTAACACCCTCAACTCGTGGTGCTAGGGCATCGCACGTGATGGTACAAGGATCGTGACCGTTGTGTCATTGGTAATATGCCGTGTATCTGTGAAACAAGTGGAAATGTTGTAACATACAGTACCCACTCGCATAAATACACACATATGTCTCACCCAACGCGCCATGCAACATCGTAAAATTATTAATGCCACGGATTAAGTATGCGCCTCCGGCCGTGGCGCAATGATGGTGTTCGCTCTGCTGACCGACTTGATGTGCGACTTCGTGAATTTCCTCACGACAGCCGCGATCTCGTTGTCCACGTCTGCCAAACTACTCTCCTTTCTCGCACTGTGATAATAGATCGTGCTCTGGGCGGCCCGACCATCCGAATCCAAAACGCTCCCCCGTCGAGCGATATGCCAGTGTTGCGGGTTTGAGTCTCGAGAGAAAACCTCTACAACATCGTGATCGCTACAAATCCAAGAATTAGCCAATGTTGGGATGATGAGGATATCGCCGAACCCCTCGAGAAGTTGTTGTCCGCTATAAAGATGCTCCGAAGTTGACTTGAAGCCTCCCGTGCCGGTAACCGTATAATCCCCCTCCTCCGAGAAGACGTGGGTGTCCTTCGGTTGCAGGATCTTGGCGGCAGTTATGGGCGTTCCGCTGATGCTAAAGAATATGGGTCAATCAAGTGCACATCAAGACGGGTTCGTCATACCTTCGTCGCTCTTCGTCAAAAATAGTGGCCCGCAGGTTCTCCACGACCCTCAGTGCCGCCTCTGCCACAGGCTGTAAATCTTCCTGGAGCTGGAGACTCAAGCTTTCATCGTCAACTATAGCAACGGTGATATCCTCTTTCTGTCACCGCCAACCAAACACATTTCCTGTCAGATCTTGAAAAAAAAACACAAACGCGAGGGGCGACAAACCGTCAGGTAATATAACCTCCGCTTTGTCGTTCGTAAAGGGTGTCCTGGAGGTGCTAGATGGACTAGTGTCTGAGAGAATGTTATGGGTGGCAGTGGGGGCTCTGAAATTGTGGGGGGTAACTCCTCAGGACTCGGCAAAGGGGGGCTTGCGGAAGTAGGCTGCCGTGACATCTCGTCAACTCCTCGAGGCGCAGGGACAGGATTGGCCTGTTGAACCGCTGTGGGTGTTGCATCATCGTCCGGTACGATCGTCCTGGTAGCGGGTGATGGAGGTGTCTCGCTCGGGGTACTAGTACCCGGTAAATGTTCATTCGAGCTTCCTCTGTGAATATTCTCAGACTCTATCGCATCAGCCAACGACACCGTGTCGACCTCAACCTCGACCCCCACTTTCTCCTCTTCTTTCGGTGGGCCAGAACCAGGAACGTCACCGTCCGCCACAGGCGCACCCGAGGGATCCCTTCCCTCCCCTCCAGCATCCGGTTTCGGTTCCTGTTTCAAGTCTGGGTTCCGTTCATCCGTCACAGGACTCGCGTTCTTTTGTTTCTCCTTATCCTTCGAATTCTTCCCAAAGGTCAAATACCCTGGCCAGCTCCACTTCAAGTTCCGCACGTCCACATTGAGATTGACAGCGGGCATGGGGATCGTTGGCAGCGCAAAACCTCCAGTTGGCTGTTGACCGGAAATGTTCTCAATAGAGGCGGTGGCCTTGATGGAGTTAGGGTCCAATTCCAGGTTGGGGGTTAAATGGGGGTTACTTGGCACATATTCAGGGAGGATAGAACCCAAGTGTTGAACGAGAGCGGGGGAGGGACTGAACTCGGAGAATCGCGGGGACGGGATCAAGCCAGATGGAGACAGTGCAAAAGGGATGGACTCTATCGGAAGAACGTAATCCAGAGGTTCGAACTGTGAAGCCAGTACCTTGTAATGTGGATGTAAAGGTCTTCCTAACCAGCGCAGAATCAACACACCAAGGAACTCAACGAATTGGAAGCGTTGAGTGTACCCACCAAGATGCGAACCAAAATCAGGTTGCTCTTCCGTATCCCAAGACCACGCCCAAACCGTAAAGAACCTCTCTAGTTGGAGTTCCAGAGCTTGCTGGCCTAAAGTATCCAAGATCGAAGTGAAAGATCCGTGTCTGATCTAGTCCCTCAACCGTGTCAGTCATGTCAGCACCGACGCTGAAGCTGGTGACGGAAACCTTAAATAGTTCGTATGCTCGTCGCAAGTGTGTCTTAAGGACTTTATCGTGAACCAACCCCTCGTGATAATCGAACGAAGGTTCTTGTTTGACGGGTTCCGATTTCTTTCCCTTGCTTGGAGATTTGACCGGCTGACGAGGAGTCTTGGGCAATTCTACGCACTAGATCACACGCGTCAGCAAATGAAAGACACGGTACATAGTCGAACTCACAGCATGGATCCAGAAACCAGGCTCCGGAGATACCATGACCATCCGCCTCGTCTGTGAATGCACGTTCTCGCAAGGCTCCCCGCCAGGATTAAACATCCTGTGATCCACGAATTAAGTTCTTCCCTCCCCTCCCTCCATTCAAAACAAACGCACTCTGTGAAGTTAACCAATGCCTTGGCGAGTCCAACCTGTCTCAACATCCTATCGCGCGACACCGCTCGTTCTCTGGCGGTATAAAATAGGATCTGAGCCTGTTCCTCTGCGTCTTCATCGTCGTCGGGTATAGGTCCGGTAGGTTTGAGAGTCGGATTGTAGACGGTCAAGTACAACAACGACGTTGGAATACGACTCATCGACTTCGCCGTGGTCGTCCTTGTAGCCGTCCAAGCGATCGAGGCCGATGCGGGATGGATCGACGCCGCATCAGTGATATGGCTCCGCAAGTGCAAGCTCAACATGACCAGCCTGGGAATAAAATACAGCATCCTTCGCTCCGGTGCTTGCGAGGCAAAACAAGAGAAATGTGTCTACCGAAACAGGTCGTGTGGATATTACATATGAATTTCTACAATATGGATTGGCCGGGTGAAGCTGAAAAATCCGGAAGAAAGAGCCTAAAGATCGATGTCGTTCAACGTCGTCTGGGTGCCAGTCATCGAGACCTCGTTAATCTCTACAGAAATCAGATCCGTCCCGTCCTCGTCCAGTGGTTGGAATGGGTTAATTTCGTCGCCGTTCGAACTGCTCGGCGGTGAGGGGCGGACCGAATCGCTGGCGTCTTCTGTGAATTTCGCGGTGAGACTGCGCGCCCACCGATCCACGTTCTCTGGAGCCATCGCCCCTTCCCTATATCCCCCGTCGCTCGGTGGTGTGTGTGGATTCGAGTGGTGCATCATAAAACCGTCGTGAACTTCGTGAATCTGGTCTGGATCACCGAAGTCTATGTAACCAATACTCATCAGTTCAATCGTCGGTTGTTCCTCGAGAGCGGGGGGCGATGAACGCGGACTGTCAACGGTCCACGCCCGGGGACCAGGCATGTCGTGGAAGTTCGTAATATGGTCAAAGAGTCCACCCTGCTTTTCCGTTTGCTCGGGGCTCGTTGGCCGGACGGTAGCGTACTTTGGCGCGAACGACTTCGTTTCTGGACCCGGTCCCGTCCACACGCCATCTGTCTGCAATCCAGATGAAGCGATCTTCTCGTGTGTCTTGCCTCCGAGAGGACGGCTTGCCCTCCTTCTGTAGAACAGGAGGTACGCGTTGGAATTCTAGGGAATAACTTTAGTGCCTTCTCAAAAGGCAGTAAGAGGGACTTACCACGGATTGTTCAGCAGTGGCCTCCGTGACGAAGGAGTCATCGAAATGGTACCACTTCTTCGTTATGTGGTTGAGCGCGTAAGCGCGGTAGTGTCCACCGCCAAGTCCTCCAAGGTGCTCGTCCACCGCATAAAGATCGTAAACCAACGGGTCGTCGACGCCCCCCATCCCAAGCGAAGAGATGTCAAACCCTTCGCTCTGCAACCGCTTCGCAACCTCCCTTTCCCCAACCATCGCCTCTAAGTCCAGCCCTTCGATGGGGAAGTCGACAAAGGTATCGATCTTGTCTCTGAGCATTCGGCTATTGCTGAATCGCTTGAGATGAACAACCAAGATCTCTGGAAGTTTCCAGAGGTCGAACCGCTTCGTGGCTTGTTGATGCTTCTTACACCTAGGACAATACCACAAATCGTCCTCCCCCAACATCTCTTCCTTTGTGAACTCCTCCAGGCAATCATGCAGTGAGATCCCCTTGTTGACCTTCGCAGCCTCGCCTTTCCTCGCCTCCACGTATTCGGGGTGGGTATACTGTCGGGTCCGTTTCCACAGGATGCTCTCAGAATGAGGTAGATCGCCGAAGTAGTATCCCTTCTTGTGTTCATCGAACTCACACACGAAAGTATCCCCTTCCCTTAACAGCGAACTACCCTCTTCATCGGATGGGGAATCCTGCTCCCGCTTGATCCAGGACTCGTATCGACCACTCGCGCCAAATCCGGGAGCGAACGGGTTATTGTTATTCTGTAGTTGAAGGACGAATACGTCGGCTTTCGGTCCAAGTTTCTTCGGTTCCGCATTGATCTCCTCAGGTGTAGGTTGGACCTCCTCGACGACCATGGCCTTCTCATCCGTTATGTCACCCTCCTCTGGAGCTTCCTGAACCATGACGACTTCGCCGTTTGGCTTGATCTCCGTGACCGAATCAATAGGCGAGGCCCCATTAAGAGTTATCGACACTTCCTCGATTGTGGAATCGGAGGAAGGTGCACCTTCCCAGGAGTATAAATCCCGCGGCGAGGCTGCACCACGTTCGAGTCGTTCGATGACGGCGGCATAAATCGCGTCTCTACTCTTCGCAGTCTCTTGATCTATTACGGCAATCAAGGGGTATCCGAAGTACGAAGGGCTCCCACGCCCGTACGTCAGCTTGGTGCTGGGGGCGGCGTCGGTCCGGTACAACGGGACAATGTAAGGGTCGTCCTGGCCGCGTTTGTACGATCGCGCTTGTTGAGCATGACAAGGAAGTTCGTAGCAGACCAGAATGTCGTTCTCCGAGGTTTCGGAGACTAGGGCGTGGTCGTCGAGACCTTTGTAGAACCGGTTGTTGAAGACCTCTAAGGTGAGGAGCTATTATCGATGAGCAAGATAAACGGAGGATGGGAGTGAGTGCCTCCTACATTGTCAGGAGGAACCTCCATCCAGCGACCAAGAAGTTTTCTGAGCTCTTTAAACGAAGCATCACGGGGAAGCTCTACGGGTATCTTTGCACCGCAAAAGTCAGATAAAGTGAGTCAGATCAGATGTTTTGAAACTGGTCAACCTTTAGTATGGGTTCGGCTGTGTTCCAGGGGATATAGTAAATGGACCCAATCCACTTCTTGTTCACCGGTAAAGGTAACGTGAGGTACATGAATGGGTCAAAGGTGATGGAGACCTTAAGACGAGAGTTAGCCCTGATCCGATGGTAATGCACCGTTTCCTCACCTTCCCACACTCTGGACATACAAGAGTGCTCTTGTATTGACCTTGGAATAGATCTACGATCACGCTGTCGTTCCTCTTGAGGTATCCCTCCCACGAGATGTTAGCTAGCTCCACCAGCTTCTCGTCCCCTCCACCCTCCCAGTCTGGGTTTTCCACGTACGGTTTCTTCAAAATACGATTCAGGTCTTCGTGCAGTCCGTCCAGTAGAAAAGCGACCAACTCTTGGGAATCGTGTTGCTGGTAACCAATGAATTGCGGGGCGAATCTTTGAAGTGCCTGTTTGAATTCTCGAGGGGAGTAAGAGGTGGTTGTTGAGGAGTCAGACCAGATCCGTCGAAGCAGAGCGCCGAAGGCTTCCGCAATAGCTCCCTGCATTCCAAGGGGGTTATCAGGGTTGAGTTCTTCCTCGAACACTCCTGCTGTGGGTGCGATTTTAGTACTGTGTTGGCCCAACCCAAGCCCGTTAAACGTACAAACGAAGTATTGGCAGAGTTCCTTGGTGTGCGCCAAACATTGAAGGGCAGAATTCATGAAGCAAGTGTTTCCCCTATAATGAATGAGAACTGGAACAAAGGTGCGGGAGGTGGTCTCACATGTTGCCCAGTCCCAGTGTTCCAGGCTCTTGAACGCGCTTCGACGATGTGGGTGTGCTACTCTTCCATAGAGACATCTTGGAAGAGGTGGCGGTGGCGGGTTTAGCATCGTCCGTCCTCGACCCGAGACCCCTCGTTTGTATCTTCCCAAAGAAGTCCTTTCCTGTTCCGAAGAGCGGTGCAGGCGCGTGGTTCTGCGGGACCGTGTTGGATGGCCACTGACCATCCTTCTGGAACTCTACCGCAAAACAATCACCGTTTTCCACATATTCATGCTCCAACAGGTCGTCGGTCTCGCTCCAGAGTTTAGGGTTTTGGGTGCCCTCCTTCAGCTTTGAAACCTCATACGGGGCATCCTCAGGGATCTCGTTGACTGACCATACACGGAACGGAGTATCCGGGACGTTGTAGAGCGCGTGAATCGCCTTATGGAGTTCCTTTGCGGTTGCTGTGACGGAGATCGCTATTCTGTGAACGAAGGGACCAGCCGTCGGAAGTGATGGATCGGCTATGCGAACAACCTTCAGAATAGGGGGGTGCATCTCGATAGTGGGTTGTTGTACGACCCCGCGAGCAATGACTTTCCTGGGGAGGGTTTGGTTCGCCGTCCCATAGCTGTCCGATTCGAAGCGCGTGAGTCAAAGGAGGACGCCACATTCGGCGAGGGCAGAGGACGTACTGGGAAACAAACCGATCCCATACTTCCTCAGGGACAAAGTCTACGATTTCTCCGGTAACTTCCTCTCGGAGGTTGCGTCTCTCGTCCAGCAGATTGTGGTTTTCCCCGTCGGGTGGCCCAAGGGTGGCCTCAGTTATGAAGCCTTCCTCCTTGTCCTCCTGACCGGAAAAAGCTTTCCGCCACCGGTTCATCCACCTTTTGTGTACTATGTACCACGTTTCACCGATTTGAAGGGGGCGTGTGATGATAGGATCGATGGTGGATGGATCGACGGGGGGAAGGGACGAGGGCGGCATTGGAACGTCCTGGGACGATATCGGGCCATCGGTCATAGGAGAGTCCTCGAGGACTGGAGCGAATTCGGATGGGAGAGGGGAAGGACGGGCAGATTTATCACTGATATCCTTCTGAGAATCTTGGGTGGGATCCTCTGAGGCGGAGCGTTTGGGAGATGAAGAGTCTGATTGCATGGAGAGCGAGCGCTGTCTTTTTCTCGAATTGGCTTGGGGGTCGCTAACGGCGTCGTTGTTGGTCGTTGGTGGGAGTGACAAAGACATTTGAGGGAGAGGGGGAGGTAGAAAATCGCAAATTACGCGTCTAGCCACCACGCGTCGGACTCCAAGTGACTGTAGTCCCGTGCTGTATAGAGCGAAGATTGTACCGGCGAATCTCGATGGTGGTGGTGGTCGAGGATCTTTATATAAAACCACTGTGATTATGGTCATCCAATGTAATCCTCCTTTCTCCTCCCCCTTTCTTTTCTCTCCTTTAACACCCTTTGCTCTCCAGCGAAACACATCCTTGGCAGCGATGCGTCGACCCTCGTTCTCGACTCCCTCAAGGGCCTATGCGAACTAAACCAGCAGTTAGCCCTCGATCCAGCCAACAGAGGTGCGATGGAACATATCCGTCTAATATCGCTCTTCTGATAAGATTCTCCGTGTGCTAAAGTCATCTACGTTGCTTCCCCGGATCCGTCCAAGGTCGCCTTGATCTGCGGAGGCGGATCGGGCCATGAACCCGCCCACGCCGGCTTCGTGGGCGACGGTATCTTAACTGGTACGTGAGATCTGCCTCTGCGATCCCACCCACGATCCTCATTCTGTTGTGTGATATGAAGCTGCCGTCTGCGGAAATGTCTTTGCTTCCCCAAACCCGAGACAGGTCCGCCAGGCCATCGAACTCGTCGGCAACGACAAAGGGTGAGCGGATCCGCACACGTGCTTTTTGTTACTTTGCTCACTTCGTTGCCATACCCAAGAACTTTGATCATTGTCAAGTATGTCGACACGGTCCATCGACTTCGCTCGTGTCAACTGATGACGGGTTCAGGAACTACACAGGGGATATCCTCAACTTTGGCCTAGCGAAAGAACAGTTCGTTGCCCAGCATCCAGACAAGGCAGACAAAGTGAAATTCCTCGTCGTTGGTGACGACGTTGCCGTCGGCAGAACCCAGGGAAGCATCGTCGGAAGGCGGTGAGCAACTGCAAACACGCCACCCATTTCCCTCAGTAGTTTTGATGTTTTCCAACAACCAGCGGCCTTGCTGGCACGGTTCTCGTTTACAAAATCGCCGGTGCCTTAGCAAGGCGGGGCGCATCCCTCGACGAAGTTCATATGGTAGCCGAAGCGGCTGCCAAGAACATCGGTACCGTCGGTGTCGGCCTCGAGCATTGTCATGTGCCCACAAGGTCCCCTACGCTCACGAGTGTCTCGATATCTCATTGTTGCTCCCCAGGTCCCCGGTACCGCCACATCTGAATCCCATCTCTCCGAAAACGAAATTGAAATTGGTATGGGAATTCACAACGAAGCAGGAAACAAACGGGTATCCCCAGTCCCCCCTATGGATCAACTCATCGACCAGCTCGTTACGATGATCGTCTCTACCGAAGACAGGGAAAGGAGCTTCCTTCCTTTCCGTGGTGGAAATCAGGACCAAGTAGTCGCTTTGGTGAACAACCTCGGGGGACTTAGCGAACTGGAGCTCGGAAGCATTTCCGGCGAAGTTTCGCGTCAGCTCAAGGCCAGAGGCCTTTCAGTTCAAAGGCTCATCTCCGGAACTTTCATGGTGCGTCCGGGAATCTCTGATGGCGACTCACAAACTGAAGACCGGCCGTAACAAAGACTAGCTTGAATATGCCAGGATTCTCCATAACCTTTCTCCTTCTGCCGCGGGAACGACAAACGAGTGATCTGATCCTTTCCCTCCTCGACGAACCAACCGAAACCCCTGGTTGGAAGTGGTCCTCCCGCGCCCCACCCCTCAGGATTCAATTATCGTCCAAAACATCAACTGCAGTCTCAGCGACCGATAAATCGAAGGCCCCTCTCAAGGCTCCAGACCCCTCTGCTTTCACTTCAGCCATTGAGAGAGCCTGCAAAGCCATCATCCGAGCGGAACCTGAGATCACCAGAATGGACACTGTTGCTGGGGACGGTGATTGCGGATTGACTCTCAAAGGCGGTGCAACTGCGGTCCTGCAGACCATCAAGGAAAACAAGGTGTCGGGAGAGGACATCGTTTCCTCTTTCATTGCGATTTCTCAAGTTGCGGAAGAGCAGATGGGCGGGACCAGTGGTGCTCTATTCTCGTGGGTCCCACCTCTCCATCCAGTGCACCACCAAATCACCGAATACCTTTCAAGCATATTCTTCTCTGCCCTTGCCCAAGGACTCCGCTCTTCCCCCACAGAGGCGGTAGATTGGAGCGGAGCGCTTGATTCGGCACTCAACAGGTTGTACACCTACACTCGTGCACGCAGACCCTCAAGGACACTGGTCGACCCCCTCAGTACTTTCATCGAGAGTTTCGTTTCGGGAAAAAACCTGGCTGACGCTGTCTGTGCCGCAGCGACGGTAGCAGAACAAACAAAAGACGTCGAGGCAAAGGCGGGCAGGAGTGCATACGTCGAGAGCGAATCGCTCAAGAAGGAGAAAGTCACTGATCCTGGCGCTTGGGGGGTCAAAGTGATACTCGAAGCATTGATTCAGGAGTGAGATGTCCTTCTTCCCCAAGTCAGGAAAACGAATCGAACCACGAGTATACACATATCAGGTCCGATAGGAGGCGGGTTTGTCCGTGATGGAACGTATCGACCTCCTACTGTGCCGTGTCGATTGTGCCGGCCGAATGATCCGGCTCAACGTTCCAACAGCTGTCAAGGGTATCGAAACTGGACGCAGCTTGTTTGGCACCGGCATGCTCTGCAACCCATCACTTGGGAAATCGTTGTGGCAGTTTGTTTACCCCCCGTTCATCCATGAGTTGGAGGGAGATTTGGAGGCAAACCGTGTTTTCTGTACCGTGGACGAGTCAACAGTATGCCGGATACTCTCGAGGCATGGGTTTATTCTCAGCAGGAAGGATTGATGGGGTCAGGTATGGTACAGAGGTCTCACAGAATTATCGCCCAAGTTGGTCGTTGACGCGTGACGGGTCCGCGATGAACCGGCTAACAACGCGGTGGTGCTTCTATATACGGTCTCTATGTATTCCGCGAGTCTGTACCTACAAAACGGAAACCCACCGCGGTGACGAGCCCCAGTCGGGCATCAATTCAGTCAGGCCAATTTGTTTCTGTCGTCCCACCTTCCCTGTGTCGATGCTCCTCTGGCTGTTCCATATTTCCTATTCTTTCCCTCGACGGGACCCTGCGCAGCTCGAATGTGATGCAACCATTGGTTGTCTTTACCGCCTGCCGAGATGCTGAGCTCCACATGCAAAGCAAAAACACTGTATGCATTTTTTTCAAAAACGAGCTATCGAATTGCAAGCGGCCGTAATTGCCCTCCTGGATCTCGGAGAGTGATCTGACGACAAGATCCGCACACGAGATCGTCAGATGAGAATAACGGGCCAGATGGAGGATCAAGCAGCATGTGTTGAGGCTGCAGCGACGGTGCCTTCCCCTCTGGAAAGCAGAGGGGAGCATGGTTTAGGCGACAGCGGGAAGGACCATTGCTGCCAGTCCACGTTTGAAGGGGTGACAATAACCTGAGACCAGACAGGTGGTGCAACGCTGACCTACTTGGCGGCCCTTGGTCATGGGCCGTCAATTTTTATTCAATTCCGAAGCAAAGAGGCGGCTACGGATCGCCAGGAATTTCTTTCCCAAATTTGCTGATGTTCGATTCAAACGAAACCTCCCCAACCGAGTTAATGTGCATGAGGACCTGACAACCGGAAGGCTAGGTACTTGAGCCAGGTTCGTTCAGTCTCACAAGACCCAAGGTTTTATTGGAGCCTTCTCATCAACCGCCTTCGCCGCCTACACCACAATGTTCCGTTTTACCCTCCGCGCTTCCCTCACCACCTTGTCACCTCTACGGTTGCTGTCTCTGCTACCCCCAGCTTGTCCGTCAAGGTCTCAACTCCCAGCGTCAATGTTGATGGACTGGAGAACTTGAATGTCACAACGACGAGACCCTCACACTTCTCAATGACTTCGGAGTCTTGGGCCCCTTCCCCGAGAACGCCTTCATCATCACCAATCCCGCTGGCTCTCGCCCATTGTTCAATGACACCATGGTAAACCATGCACGTTGCCAGGCAAACACCTGGCTCATGTATTCAATTTCCGCTTCTAGGTCATGTACGACCCCACATACAACCTTGACGACCCCAGGGTTTTCACCGTTCTCGCCGCCGGCGCGTCTACCAATGTCACTCATGATGGTAAGTGGGGTCATATCGATGACTTTTGCCCCGATCATCATCTCATACCATGATCACCCAGTCTCTACCGCATACAACTTCGCTCGATCTGGTGCCGGAAACTACTCCATCGAGCCATCGAATCTCTTCACCTACGTCGGTGTTGGTGGCACCCTCAAAGACCTCTACGCCGCTGTTGAGGATATTGCTGAGGTTAGGCTCTCTGGTAACCTTGTTGTCCCCCGTGCCCTCGATAAGCGGGGTACCATGATAGGCTGCTCGTTATACCAGGAGCTTGACATCTACCTCGCCGCTCTCAAAGCCGAGATCTATGCTAAGAATGCCTGCTGTTTCCTTGATAGTATTGACGACAGAAAACCCCCGCCCCGACACACTAGGTGGTTCGGTAAATACACCTTCCTTCGCAAGGTCAAGGTCCAGGAAACCTTCAAGCGGATGATCGACTATATATTTGGAACCTGGAGCTATAACTGCAGCTGCGATGAAAACGTCATAGCCTACGTCTGTTCGTAGATCTTTCGGTCGTGAGATTACTGTTATTTGGTCGCTGACAGATCTCTTGATCAGACACAAAATCATCAATATCAGGTTCTTCGCTGAGGAAGGCTCCCTGCCAGCATGCCCCAGTCAGGAAGACCCTTAGGGAAAGCAGGAAGACCCTGAGGGAGAGCATGAAAACCCTATCATACACGACGAGCTGAGAAGTTTATGAGAGCATGTGTAGACTGTGCACCTTTGTAAGGATCCTCCGAGTTCATATAAGGCCTTTGGATAGCACTGTAATGCGTACCATACTACTAAAATCTTGACAACGCGATCGCAAAAGTATCACTCCTACTAGCGGAGTTTCCCCTCGTGTGTTCACTCACAGGATCGATGGTGACCCCTATCACACGACGCTCAGCGTCCACATAAACCCCAAGCGCAGAACTCGGTCTGACGATCAGGTGATTATGGGTGATCCTGCTCTGTACCTCCTGAATTGACATCTGCTGCGTCGAACTCGACGCGGGTGTGTTCGTCTGGCTCGGTTTATACCGCAAACCATACCAATACGTGAGGTTATCCTGGGGCAATGGGTTGAACTTGTAACTCTCAAACTTTGGGTTGAGAACGATTGAGTTTGAAATCTTCGGAGTGAACGTGAATGGAAACGGGCATCGTTATCCAAAGCCTGGGGATGACGGAAAAGTGGGATAATCTGAGAATTTGTGACGCTTGTCGACGTCCATCGGTTCGCTCGATTCCGAATGAGGTAAGTTGCGGCACGATACTAGACACAGACGACATCCAGATTATCCAATAATTATATTGATAAATATCGCTGTACAGCCTGACCACATCCACAAAATATGAGGCCGCGTGAAGTCGTCCATGTCTGTCAACCCACGACAACCAGCTCCGAGTGACTTTTTACTGAAAGATGACGTGGTGGGTTCTGAAGTCCGTTAGCGGGGTTGGGTGCACCGGGATGCTGAAGCGGAAGTTGGTGATGAAATTAGAGAACCCGGATGTCTGGAACCGGGAGTATCGTTTCCCTCACTTGAAGAAGACGGGCAGATATCTCACTGTTACCATGTCGAGATGGGGAATAGGGGAGAGAGAAGCTGGGGTCTGAGACGCCTGCAGAGAAATAGTAAATCACTTTGTCCATTTGGACCGTTCTCTGGCACTGCTGGTACACACTGCTATTCGATACATTACGCAATAATAACCTGAGATACCGTTCCAGAGCGTATTTCATTTGGTCGAGTCGTTCAATGTTCGCTAGAAACGGTGGTCAGTGATGACCTCAGCAAAGTGGAGGCATAGGGACCACACACCACATATTGAATCCCTGCCATACACCCAAGTGAACTCAGTCCATATCGCGTAACGAGAGAGAAAATGAGGGGGACTCGCCACTTAAAAATAGGACGAGTTGGATTGCTGCACAGCGACACTCCTCTCGCTCACCAATTCTTCCCTATACGTTTCAGCCTCCTCTCTCGTCATCGCATCTCCATACTCGTTCACGATTAGATCGAGCAACTTCACAGGAAGCTTGGCGAAGTGAGTGTCAAGGTTGTTCCGGTGTGTAAGATCGATCAGCCAGTCCTTCAGCGACGTCCGTGGCGGAGGGAATCCGGTGCGTTGGGTCAACGAGGAAAAACACTAGGATCTTGCGGTGGCCGGGTTTTTGTGGATCGGCGAGTTGGAAGGATTGAACTTGATGCTGGTAGAGGTTGGGGAATGCGACGCAGCGATCGGTCTTAGTGATTACGTCCCCGATCTCTTGTACACATGGTAAACCCCTGAAGGAATTCGCTCGAGTGTACTTCAGGTATTGGGATTGGACTGGTCATACCTGTCCATACTGTATAGTGGTCCGCATACATAGGGTGTCCTCTTGCCAATGGGCCCAAGGCTCCGACGTTGCCCTCCTAAACGCCGGTTTGGATTCCGTGATGTTTTCCGAATCGTATTGCTAGGGGCAACCGATAAGTGAGTAAAAAAGGATGCACGATCTAGAGCTGACTGTCGTTTGGGACTCACGTAAATGAAACGCGCAACGATTCGCTCGTTGAGTATCCCTGATACCCGCTCAGCGTTCAACACAAAAGCCCGAACCAGGTCGAGGGGTCCCCAAGGAACTAACCTTCTATATGCCATTTACCACCCGGATACTCCGGTTAGCGGCATCAGCACGATATTCGCCAGCTTCACGATACACTGGATGGTTTCTCCGTTCATCGACACCGTCTTCTGAACCTCCTTCAGTTCTCCGTTGTATGACCTTCCTTGGGGGATATGGGGATTCTGCGCCAAATACCAGTCTCCCAGAGAGTTACTGTCCTTTTCTTCCGGCCACGGAGGGAAGTCATCCCACAGGCATGGCGCATTATCGAACTTGGGCGAAGGCCAATGCCCAACCTTCATGGTCTCGATACGCATCGGGAGGAGCGGTCGACGCAAATCAGACAACACCCGTTCGAGCATCGGAAGTGCGCGTTCTAGAATCTCCGGGATGACAGTGTAGAGGTCTGCGTGACGAGCGGGGTGAATGTTGTTGATTTAAGGCGAGAATAAAGAGACTTTTCCTGTGTCCGATACTGTGAAGACCGAGGGCAACCACTGGAACCGTTCCGAAATGAACTTTTCAATACCGTTTGAATATAAGGCAAAAGTCAAAGGGGAGATGTACTTTGCTGAGGGTGCTTCCATGGTCATCGACTCATTAACATCCTTATGTCGAATCAGCGTTCGTTGGTACACGATTGGGTATAACGAAGGGTGAACGAGGTCCAGCACTTGTCCGTTCGAACCTGGGTGCCGGTCCTTCTCGCAGTCTGGAACGTTTTCAAGAGGAGCGACAGCGGCTTTGAGGCGCCCCGGAAGGGTTTCGCGGATTAGACAATCCGATTTCCATATTTATTCAAACGATCCAACCTGGGCCTCAAGGTTAAGAAGTCACGCGCCAAGGCATACCACAGGTTCGCACCTCGATTCCGGTCTCTTCATCTCGAAACGCAGCGTAGCCGTGCAATTCGTCCAGCACATAGTCGATCTGTTGTATAATCGTTTAGCGGTGGTCACCGTTGACCATCACAGTAACCTTACCATCACCTCTGTAAGCTGTCTGTGACGCGACAAATGTTCCTGCTGCTCAAGCGTTTCCTTCCTCCATCGAGCCAGAATCTTGGGGTTATTTATCTTCTCCCCCACCAACGTGGCTTTTCCCTAATCGCGTGTGATATCGCGCACATCCGCATCTCAAAGACCCATCCCAAATCATTAGCACAACCAAGCAGGGAAAATAACCGTTGGCTCACGGTTTTGTAATGATATCTTCCTCGGTCTGTGTCATCATTGATATCAAAGAGAATAGCATAATGCGTCTTGTGGGGAGGCGGAACCAACGGGGGACCAAGGTCCTCGTTGAATTCAGCGTAGCCAGCGGATCCACCGAATAAAACGGCATCCCGGAGGTTGGCGGGTGTACTGAGTGGAGCCGCAGGTGGCAAGATAGGCTGTCCAGAAAGTACAGGATCCTCGACGGGTTGCATAACGATTCCGAGGCGGAGGCGCGGAAGATGTGGCACGATGAAAACGGGAACGAAGAGGGACCCGTCGGTATGGGGTTGACAAATACCATCCATGGCAGTCTATGCATCTATTTTAACCCATCCTCGTGATTACAGAGGCTGCTCGCTGAGTCAGGACTGGGTATCAGTGAATTTTGCTTGATCCCGAAAGGGGGACGGCCGGAGGGAAATGGGGAAGTGACTGTCTTTGGTTGGCGCGGCCCGACGGAAGTATCAAATCATTTCCCACAATTGCAACTCATCGTGACCACCACTGTAAAAAGGTGCTTGATTTGTATTTCACAACAACATATGAACAATGCGTGGCAGAAAACAGATGACGAAACGAGAGGGGGTCTAAGCCTCTGTGATTTCTCGCAGACGTCGAATCGTGCTATAATTGTACAGCGTTAGATAGGCCCAGACAGACTAATACCCCAACACACCTGCGGACGGTAGCGGCAGCCGTTGTCGACACTGTCCAAGCACCGCCGGCGATGGTCTTCTTGCACGCCCTGCACGACCAGATTCCAACGGCTTTCCTCTTGACAGTGTCCTGATTGGCAAACCCGGTTAACACCTTCTTCGAGACGACAATCGACGATAATCAACGTGCCTTGCCACAGAAGGTGCAAGTGTACCTTGCATGTTGGGTGATTTCCATCTAATCGTACAGTCAGCAACCAAAACAACTTTCAAACAATAATGCCGGCGCACCTTTTTAACTTGTTTCCGCAGGGAAGCACCATAACGCTACAAATCCCTCAGTCTGACGAAAACATGGATCCAAATCACCAAAGGATGGATGCTCACGGTGCCGTACTTTCCGGTCACGCCGACCTTTCGTGTGCGTTTTGTCTAGTGACAAGATTTGAATAAAATGTTCTGGGATCGTGCGAAGAGTGCTTACCATCTTGTCTTATTTATCGACGGAATCCGGAGGGGAGGTATTGATATATAAGACCGGGCGAGCAGTTGTTTGTGGCTTGAACTGTACAGTCCTTTGATCGGATTCCCGCGGTCGCTCGGCCCAGTCACGTGGTTTACGGGTGCAGCCGGGGATCAGGCGTGTTTTGAGTCAGTTTGCGGGCGTTCGTGAACCCTGGAAGGGTGTTGCGTTTGGTGGAACCTTCCACATATTTACAAAGAAAACGGGGTATAATGGAGGAATTGAGGGGACATGATTTTTTTGCGGCAAGTAGGTGGCTACAGGTACGTATACGACGCTCTGCATCAAAGAAATTAGCGGCGCCAAGCGGGTTAGTGAAAAGAAACGCACAAAAAACTGACACTTCAACACTGGACATTTTATGCACAGCCTCGGAACGTGGACTACGATACCATCTAACGTTGGTCTCAGCGTGTGGAATGCACATAACGCGCAAGACACTACCTTGCATCGAGCGAAACTTAGGGAGGGCTGCTCAGCCTTTCTGCCAGAGATTGGATGAACTTCCCCAGGTGGGAGTTCTGTTCCATACCACATCCCAGTATAACCGCAGTCCTCTCCGTCTCCATCGCGATCTCGAAGCAGCGGACAATACATCTTCCATAATCATAGAAGGTACGGTAATCGGCGTTGAAACCCTCCAGAATCCTCTCGCGTAACGCGGGGTAGAATTTTTTGTGGTTGGGACAGCCAACGCAAATCGTGGGGGCAGCGAGAATATAGGCCCGGCTTCTCGACTGCCGCTCCTGACTGAGGATGAGAATGCGATGGTATTCCACGCCCGTCATTCGTTGGACGTCCTCCGCGAAGGCAGAGGTCAACACATTGAGGGAACTTGTATGGGGAGCAGCTAGATCCGCCTCCTCCTTGAATTTCCAGGCACATGCAAGGGAATAGACCCGAATCGGGTCGTTCTTGAGGAATTCGGGGGACATGAGCAGCGACCTGAGGGGTTGCAATGATGCACCCTGCACCTGATACTTATCGAGTATAACCAGGGCGTGTGATATTGCGGCGAGGGTGGGCATTGCGGGGAACCCAAAAGGGTAGATCATGCGTAGGAAATTCTCCAGGTCCTCAGGGGTATCGTCGAGGTCGATTACTGGTATTGCGGTTTCTGCGGGGGTCGTCGGTGGGATGGGTTGTGGAATGTCGAACATACCCTTGAACACGGGTGATGCGATGGAGAGGATGGTTTTATGAACGCGAAACTCGCGTGGGGCATCGCATCGTGAGGCACGAAGGATGATGTCGGCATCGTCTGCGGTGAATTGGTAGGTGGACATTGCACCTAGCCCTGGGGATGTGAAGTTTTGGTGGCGAAACTGTGGCGGGGCAGAGTGAATGTGGGCGTTCTTGTGAAAACGGCCACGGGCCGGCGTCTGTATATGGAAGCCAAATATATAAAGCCAGCGGTGGTCACTTCATCAGTGGCGTCCGCAATGAGGACATAAAATGCCAACGAAACCGATTGCTGAGCAATAGCTAATAACGACTCGTGAGGAGGTAGAGGTCGAACCTCACCTTGTAAACGAATACACCCTGGCCAGGGTATACGGAAGACTCCCAAATGTCAAGCGCCAGTACGAAGTTCGGTCAATAAGTCGCAGGATGTAGCAAATTGTTGGTGGTTGGACGCGGACCACCGGATTTGAATGAAATGTTCTGGGGTCGTGCGGAGAGTGGTTACCATCTCGCCCTATAAATCGACGAGTCCTGGAGGGGGAAGTACGACGCGTTGCAAAATGATAGACCGCTTTTCGAAAAGACCGGATAGGATTTTTTGTTTACATTTTGACATGTAAACAAAGATTTACACCTCGACCAACAGAGATTGTACATCCCCTCACGCGGCCCTCCCGAACACCTCCGGAGTTAGAGCCGGAAGTATAAATCACGGTATCGTTCTGGCTCGTGAGCGTGGGGCAGAGTTGAGCGCGGACGTGGGCACGGCGAGGCATCCGGATGGCCAGAGGGGATGGTCGGTGACGAACAGCGCTTATCAACTTTGTTGATCCCCGTACCGATTCTGCCCTCAAAATCTTTGTTTACATCTCACAGTATAAACAAAGAAATCCTATCCTGTTTTTCGAAAGCGGTCTATCGTTTTGCGACGTAATGATATGCAGGGTGAATACCCGAGTGCGGGCTTGGACTGTGCAGTCTGTTGATTCAAATTGCGATTCTCACGTTCGCTCAGCCTGATCACGTGATTTTAGATTGTGGCGGGGCCAGGGCGGGCCCAACTCGTGAACTCGGGAGGGACTTTTGTATCAGTCAGAAGAATTAAGAAGGATGTAACGAGAGAATTTGACTGTAGGAGCTACACGTCGCTCTGAGCGGAAGAAATTAACAGCGTCGAGTGGATCAGAAAAAAAACGAACAACTTGGAGGACCGGGAGTTTTGAATACACGGTAACCCTGGAATGTGGGCCACAAGGCCATCTGGTCTTAGTCTTAGCATGTGGAATGCGCCATGGTGGAAAGACGCTACCTTTCATAGAACGAAGCTTAGGAGCGGCTGCTCAGCTTTTCTGCTAGAGCACGGACGAACCTTCCCAGGTGAGAATTTCGTCCCATACCACATCCTAATGCAACGTCGGTCCCCCTAACCTCCACCG
>Ga0307515_10005030_pt1 | contig 26930 bp, 10 predicted proteins | sample 17_EM_MG_FD_194513 | JGI IMG/M metagenome (GOLD analysis project Ga0307515, IMG submission 194513) | Populus trichocarpa ectomycorrhiza microbial communities from riparian zone in the Pacific Northwest, United States - 17_EM | ecosystem: Host-associated > Plants > Roots > Unclassified | place... | reverse complement strand
TAGCTATACTACTCATTTTCTTCGCTTATTATAGTAATAACAATATTCTTAGCTTATATCTATAATTTGCCTTAAATAGTAATATACCTATTCCTTTTTAAGGTGTTGCATTATATATAAACTATATAACTAGTAATAATAATACCTAATTATTCTATACATAATTAATATAATATCTTAGATACTATTCTAGCGTCTAATTTAATCTTTCTATTTATCTGTCCGTCTACGGATAATATACTATTAATATTGCTGTGCAAACTTCTTATTCCGCTAAAAAATACTTCCTAGAATACTGCTATAAATCTTAAATCTCTGTCTAATATAATCTTACTTAGTGCTCCGTACCTTACGAATACTTCTTTAATATAAATTCTAGCGATATCTTCCGCTAAGATTTCTTCTGTACATGCTATAAAGTAGCCCTATTTAGTTAACTTATCTACTATTACTAAGATTATATTATGCTCCTATCTAGTAATAGGGTCTCTTAACTTTAGTAACTTAATAATAAAGTCCTATAATATAACCTCCTATAGTCTCTCTAGTATTTTAATAGGTTATAGCCCTCTATATAGCTTATACCTTATTAGTTTATTCCTTTAACAATCTAAACACTCTTTTATTACTTTTTTAGCTATACCTTAGATTCTATTAATAATATATTCTTCTTAAAGTCTTAACACTAAGCCTGTTGCTCTATTGTGTCCTTAAGTTATTCCCTTATAAAAATCTTCTATAAAATACTCTGCTATGCTTTTTAGGATATACTTTATTTCTTAATTTTTGTATATATCTATCTATAGATCTTCTAGCTATACTTTTAGAATTCTTTATACCTAAAAGCTTTCCGGTGTCTTATAGACTATTTCTAGTTTATTATCCTCTTAAGTTACTACTAGTTTAGGGTAATTATATCTAATTAATCCATCCTTATCTCTACGTAGTATTACTCCTAATAGTTTCTTATTATTTTATAATTTAGCCTTTTTACTAAGCGCGTCTACTCTTATATTTTTGGTGCCCTTAGTATACTAAATTTTTAAATAGTATTTTATAAGCATCTCTACCTATCTAACCTATCTGCGATTAAGTTCTTTTATTATTAGGAACCCCGTTAGGTTCTTATAATCTATCTTAACTATAAATAGTTTTTCTGCGCCTTGTAAGAATGCTTTTTATTTCTTAAGTACTGTAACTATACCTAATAACTCCTTATTATAGATGTTATAGTTTAACTCTAGTAGTATTATTTTTTAACTATAGTATGCTACTAGATGCTATATACTTCTATACTTCTATAGTAAATATACTCCTAGTATAAAGTCTAATATGTTTGTTTCTATAACCGTATCTAGCCCTAATTAATAGATTTTAAGGATTAGCTCCTAAGTGAATAACTCCTTAAGTTCCTTAAATAACTTTTTTTATTTGTCTCCCTATACCTATAGTTCCTCTTTCTTTATAAGCCTAGTAAACGGTTTAATATTCTTTAATTACTATATTATAAACCTTCTATAGTAGTTGCAAAACCCTAAAAATAACCTTAACTACGTTATATTCTCTATTTCTTACCAACTCACTATAGCTTTAATCTTCTTTAGGTCTATATTAATATGACCTAGTTTAATAATAAATTTAATAAAATTGGTCTTTCTAGTAAAGAACTTGTATTTTTTAATTGCTACTAGCATCTGCTCTTCTTATAGTCTCCTTAAGACCTATTTAACGTATTCTTTATACTCTTCCTTAGTTATTAAGTAGATAATATTATTATTAAGGTATTCTCCTAATACGCTATTAATTTGTTTTTAAAATATTGCTAGTATATTTATTAACCCAAATTGCATTACTAATAGTTTGTATAGTCCTTCCTTTAACCTAAACACTGCCTTCTATTTATCGCCTTCCTTAATTCTAATTTAATGGTACGCCTATCTTAGATCTATCTTTATAAAGATTTACGCATTACCTATTTAATCTTAAATCTTACTAATTAAGGGTAAAGGATACCTATCCTTTTAAATGATGCTATTTAACTATCTATAGTTAATATATAACCTAAGTTTTCCGTTCTTCTTTAGTATGAACAATACTAGATATCCTACTAATAACTATAATAGTCTAATATATCCCTTTTATAAGTTCTCTTAAATAAACTCTTTAAGTGCTCTAGACTCCTCTTAAGTAAGCTTATAGGTTAGAAAGAACCTTAGACTTATTTTTGGTTTTAACTCTATTTTATAGTCCTATACTATATAATCTAGTAGCTTTTTACTTTCTAGGCTCTATAGTTTCTTACTATACTTATAGTATCTCTTTAGTATATAACTTAAGCCTTACTTAGTCTCTTTATATATTGCTCTAACTTAGTACTATACTAACTTAGTTTACTATTATATCTTACGTTATTAAGTATCTCTAATATTAACCTAACCTATAATCCAATTAATCTTTAGATTATATTCCTATAACTAAGGTATACCTAATACTACCTCATCTCATCCTAATGGTAGGATATTAAAAGATATCTTAATTTATCTCCCTTTAATAGTTATCTAAATAGGTCCTATTTTAAGATTGATAATCCCTCCTCTATAGGCTATTAAATCTCCTAAAATTGTAACTAATAGGTAAGGTTATTCCTTCTGTCTATAAGGTAATCCTATTTTTTTTACTACTACTAGTAAGATGTGGTTCCTTATTACTTCACTATCTATTAGTGCTTTAAACTGTTAATCTTACTAATTAACTCTTAAATTTAGGTATTATGCTTAAATTCCTTTAAGGGTCTAAGGCTCTACTACTAGCTCTCTTTAGTCCTATAGGCCTCTACTTTTCCTAACTATTAGCTACTTAATCCTTATATACTTAGCTTGTTCTTTAGCCAATGCCTAGTTTACTTTTTATCCTTAATATACTATAAACATATATTTTCTAAGCATTCCTATTACTATTATCCGTCTAAGTATTTTTCTATAAGGAATCTTCCTAGCTAAAGTATTAAGTCTCTTAACTCCTAAACTTCTATTAGATACTATCTATATATATATTTAGCATTCCTATACTATTGCTTATCTAGTGCCTAATATATCCTTACTAGGTACTTCTAATTCTTTTCTTTTAGATTCTTGTATATTTTATATATATTATCTATATATATAATCCACGCCAATACATAATGCGCTAGGTGCTTTAGGTTAACTCTTAACTTATTTTTATCCTTAAGTTTAAACCTATATCGTGTTAATCTAAACGTTGCGACTTTATTCGCAGGTACTAAGATACGTCTTTTACTTATCTAGTCCTCTAATTATTCCTTTAGATCCTTTAAATTTATAATTAAGGCTCCCTTAATATAAGTTATAGCTTTTTCTATAATAGGGTGGTCTTAGATAACTTATTTATCTAACTATATATAGAAATCTTCCTACTTATTATTATATCGCTATCTATACCACTTTTAGTATAGCTATTAAAGTGTATACGGCTTATCTATAAGGAAGTATCTTCTTATTACTACATTATAATAGCCCTTTATATATCGTTCTTTAAACCTAATAGGGATCCCTAGATCCTCTTTATCTTCTAGTTTAGTAAACTACTTAGCTCTTAATATACCTACTCTAGGCCTATTAGTAATTCTTTATATAAGTACTCTATCCCTTATATAACCTAGTATACTAAATCTCTATTTTAGCTTTTGTTCTTACTAAGTAAGGATTCTCTGCCTAAATTCCTCCCTAGTTTCTTTTGGTTTTCGCCTTATAAATAAATCCTTAAAGTTTTTCTACTTCTTAATCTTGGTATTAACACTTTAATCCTATTACTAAGCCTTACTCGCAATTTCTTTAATAGTCCTTATTCTGTTACTAAAATCTTAGTTCTATAAAATTCTTAATCCTAAGCTTACTTCTTCCTTAAGTTTAGCTCTAGCCTTAGTCTAACTAGGCTTCTCTAATGTTTTTATCTCATCTTAAGAGTCTTAAATCTTACTTATCTCGTCTTAAGAGTCTTATACCTTTAGGAAACTTTATCCTAAGCTTATTTATATATTACTAAACTAAGCCGTTACTTTACTCTATCGGTTATTATCTATTATAGGTCCTTAAGTATATCTTATCCCGTCTTAGGAATCTTAAGCGTCTTATATCTCTTCTTAAGAATCTTAAGCCTTTAGCCTTTTACCTTTATTAAGTACTAAAGTAGTTTACTATCCTACTTTTCTTATATCTTGTAAAGCGATAGATATTATATCTAGTGGGGTCTTAATCCCTACTAATATTCCCTATTCTATAGTGGAATTATTTTCTACCTCTTTTATAATATTTTTAAGGTCTATATGCTTCTAATAAGCTGCCCTTATTACCTTATTGTTATAGAATGTTTTACCTACGTTAAATTTATCGTCCTTAATATCCAATCTATAAACTAATTTATTAGTTCCTTTAAACTCTAATAATTTTAGCTTCTATAGCCAATAGCTTACGCCATACTTAGCGTTTTTATAAATTTAGTATACGTTATTATAACAAAACACAAAACTCTTAATTAAATATTCTTTTATTCCTTATAGTATACTATTATCCCTCTATATATATATGTCTTCTACTAATCTTATTCCTTTTACTGCGTAATAACTCTAACTACTTTTATAGTCTTTAATATAATAACCTTGTTTTCTATAATTTATATAAGCTCCTTCTTTAAACTATTTTTCTTACTATAGAGTCCGCCTAAATATCTTCTACTACTAAGATCCCTAGTTTAGCCTCTGCTCTTTAGACCTTTAATTACTTAATCCTTATCCTCTAGGTTTCTATAGTTGCTTATTTTATTTCTTATTTTCTTTAATACTACTTAGGTCTATTAGCTCTACGCTATACTATAATTTCTAACTTTAACTTTGCTAATATCTACCTTACGCCTTATACAACTATAGAACTCTATCTTAACCCTTTTTAGTCTACTCTCTTTAGTAGATCCTATTATTAATCTTAATTACTTAATTAATTAAATCCCTAAGAGTATCCGTATCTTCTATTAGGATAATTACGTCTTAGACTTTTACCTTAAGTCCCTATTTATACTATACTATAAGCACTGTATTATTTCATTTAACTTATATTATTAATATTTAAAACTATATCGTGTATTTAATTACTAAAGTCCTTTATACTAGGTTTTAAAGCTTTTTTTTTACTATTATAGTTACCTTTAGGTTTCTAAATATCTATATTAAGTATTCTATAAACCTACTCTAACTTAAGAATATATACCATACCTTTTAGTTAGTAGTCGTTATACTATGCTCCTATACCTTTATAAGGTAAGGCTTAAACTACTTAAGTACTCTCCCTATTAAGAATAATCCTATATAAGCGACTTAATCTATAGGCGTTCCTAGTTTAACTCCTTCCTATATAACCTTAAAGTGTATTTATATAAGGAATCCCTTAAGCTTTAACTTCTCTTCTAAGAATTGCTTAATTAAGGGTAACTTAACCTTAGCTACTCTAATTCTATTAATCTTTTCTTTAAATATCCTATTATTATCTATTAATTAATTAACTATTTCCTATAGCTATCTAATAGTAACTAGTTGCGAGTTAGTATTTACTATACTAGTGTTATTACCTAATCCTAAGGTAGTTGCTACTATAGACGCCATTATAGCTGCTGCTTTTAGTGGTATATTATTTAACTTTATTAATACTGTAACCTTAGTAGTAAATATATAATAAAGCCTTATAGTAAGAATTACGGTAAACTTATTAATAGGCTAGGTATATAGGTAAATAGGAAGTTAATAACAATAATATAACTGGTAGAGTGGTTACCTAATAGATTAACTCTAATTATATTCTAGGATTTACTAAAAAAAAGATAAACTATTTATAGAGACTATGTGTCCTTAAATATATAACTCCTCCCTATAGTAAAGGGTTTAGTACGTTAGTACGTTAGTACGTTACGTTCCCACGTTCCTATGTTCCCACGTTCCAAACTTGTAACGTGACTGGCTATATAACTCGGCTACCCCTTATCCCATAGCTCGATCGGTTCCAGCGCCTCCCGTACTATCTCAACCAACCCATTTATGTCCATTCTCAGTAGTCGCACTACTGCTAATATAAGGTCCGTAACAACCCAAACGTGCGCTTTTTTACCTTATATATATATATAGCTTATGCCCTACTTTTTATAAGTATGTACTTTCGCTGGTTGGACTATGAGCTTGCAAATTTAGGGCTATTTTTTCTGCTTTTTATAATAAAAACTGCTTATAAAGGCTGGAAAACAAGCCCGCTATTTATAGGCCCCTAAGCCGCAGCCACTAATTAAAAAATTGACGAAAAATACACGTGTTTAAAGAGATAGACGCTCTATTATACTTAATCCTGGTAAGGAGCTTTAATATTCCTTATTATAAGTACTCTAAGAACATATTATTTTTTTGCTGTATATCCCGGCACAGAACGCATCTAACTGCTTATCTTATCTCTATTAATATAATTTACTTAATAAAAAAGTTAGAAGAAAATATACTATACTAGATAGTATAGGATTAGATATAGCGGGACTTACAAAAGTAGTACGCTATACACTAGTTATTACTAAAGTTTCTTTTTAAACACCATTACTTCCAGCTATGTATTCCTTAAATTGAAGTACCGCCAATGTAACACCCAACTTCTGTTTAGGGTAATGTTCCTTCCAAAAATACTCAGAAATCATTTACGAGACTTCCATGTATATAGTTCTATCGACCGAGTGGCGATTACGAATTGTCGTCGTCAGCTTCGTTATCAGCCTCTCGCCACCTACCTCATATCTATATAGTCTCGATAATCGACATAAGAGTTCTTATTCCTAACCTGGTATTTGTTACGGCTAGCTTCCTATAGGAGCGATCCGATAGATCAAGCAATAATAAGGGGGCTATATTATGAATAGACTAAGGTAAGGGCTCAAAGAAGGGTGCGTGGTAGACGACTATGTACATGTTCAGTTGTCGGGGCAACGTTGGGGCGACGTTGATCCGTGACCGACGACGCCTTGATGGTAGCTATGTAGACGAACCGTCACATCACCCCCCTTTAAGCCAGGAGGATCGCCCTCGATCCTCGTAGTCAGGCTCTCCTTATCCGTCTTGCCCTTCCGTCCTTCTCTGCTTTATTGTCTTCCTCCAAGGGCTTTAGATCTACGTCCTTGTGATACGCCTCTAGCCATTGCAATAGCTATACGGGTGGTCCGGCATTATGGGGTCTCTCGTTATGGAACGCCTTAATCTTATAGGGGGCGCCGATAAAGCCGTCTGCGTTATACCAGGTGTCGTCTAGGTTGTGGCCTACCCAGTTAACCTTATACTATAGCCTTTTATAGTAGGTTCTACTAGCAAGAATCTTATTAATCTTATACTCCGGCTCGCTATTAATTAGGATTGGCTCCTCTAGCTCCCTATTTTAGCCCAGTAGGGGGTTATCTAGGTCCTTTTATAGTCGATTGGCATAGAAGACGTTTAATATCTTTATATTTAGGGGTAGGTTAATAATATATAAGTGTCCTTTTATGCCTAGAATCTTATAGGGCCCTATAAGCTATCTATCTAGCTTAATACTTAGTTGGTCGGTAGCCTAGCCCTTTTTAGTAATGTATACTTAATCACCTACTCCAAAGTCTGGTTCGCGGCGGTGCCTATTAGCTTACATTGTCTGCCGCTCTTAGGCCTTCGCTAGGTTATCTCTTGCCCATTTAACTGCGTCCCAGGTCCTACGTGCGAAAGCCTAAGCTTCTTATTATATCAGCTTCTTATAAGGTGTTAAGGTTGCTTATATACGTTCCTCCTAGTTAAAGTAAAGCCTCGGCTTAAATCCTAGCTCTAGCTCGTATAGTACGAAGCTAGTAGATTTATGCGGTAAGATTGCCTATGCGAAGTCTATACAGGGGAGAAGCTCTAACTAATTATCCTAGTAGTAGTTAATAAAGGGTCTTAAGCGTTAGTCAATGTACTGGTTTAGTACCTCTATATTACTATCTGTTTATAGGTAACTAGATATAGAGAGCTTTTACTTAACGCCGGTTAGTTTATATAGCTCGTCTATAAAGGCTAAGATAAATTAGGATCCTTAATCTAATATAACCGTCTCTAGGAGGCCGTATATACGCTAGACGTGTTGGTAGTACAGGTTTGCTACGTTAGCTATAGTGGCAGTTTTATAGCAGGGTAGTAAGAAGGCTCTTTTACCTAGTTGATTAACGACTATAAAGACATTATTAAAGCCCTTTTTGTCCGTTAGGAAGAACTTAAAATTAAAAAAGACGTGCTGCCAGCAGTGTTCACTAATTGGTAGGGGGTGCAGTAGGCCTAGGGTTTTGTTGCGGGGTATATAGGTCCTCCTGCAGGTCCTGCAATTTCTTATATAGGTATCGCAGTCTGACGGTAGTCCTAGCTAATAGTATTGGTCTGCTATAAGTTTCCTAGTCTTTATCTTGCCTAGGTGGGCGGTTACCTAGCAAGAGTATACCTCTATAATAAGGTAGGTACGGAGGCAGTTAGTGTTAGGGACTATTAGCTTACTAAATTAGGTAAGTAGTCCTCCTTAGAGTTTCCAGCCCTTCCGGTCTTGTTCGGCTAACTAACGTAGCCCTACTAGCGATTTACTAGTTTAATTAGCCTAGAGGATCTAGTTAACTAGCTCGTACGGTTCCTACTTATAATTTGCTGCAGCTAGGGGGTCTCTTAAGGTTACCTCTAGTGTGGCGATTATAAGGGCGGGGTTAATTAGGTGCATAGTGCGTGTAGCTACATCCTTCTCTTTCTGCGTCTTTAGGTCCTCTTACTTTTATAATAGGGTATCGGCTACTATGTTCGCCGTGCCTGGCCTATACATAATCCGCATATAGAAGTCTGCTAGTAGGTCTACCTAGCGGGCCTACTGTAGACTTAACAGCCTCTTGGTTATAAAGTACTTAAGGGCTTAATAATCTGTAACTACTATAAAGGGTATACGCTAGAGGCCGATAAGGTAACCTCGCCATTCCTATAGGCCTCTTATTACCGCTAGCATCTCTTTATTATAGATCTTATACCGTATCTCTGTAGGGGACATTATCTTTAAAAAGAAGGCTACTAGCTTCTAGGTCCCATCATCTTATAGCTAGTTTAGTACCCTAGCTACTACTCTATCACTCACGTTAGTCTCTATATAGGTATCTCGGAATAGTAAGTAGTGCTTAATTACACTGCTAGACAGCATAAGGGCCTTAACTCGCTTAAAGGCTTTAAGCTCCTCCTCCCCTAGTGGGTGCCATGCTTCCTTCTTTATAAGCTTACTAAGCGGTCGTACAACTCAGCCGTAATCCTTTAAGAAGGCCTAGTAGAAGTTGCAGAATCCTAGAAAGGATTGTACCCCCTTTACTAAAGTAGGGGGCTCCTAATCCTTAATTATAGCTAGCTTATTAGTGTCTATAGCGATCCCGTTAGTACCAATAATAAAGCCTAAGAACTTTATTTTGGTAACGTTAAACTCGCTCTTTTTAATATCCGCTTATAGGCCTGCCTCTTAAAGCCTCTATAATACCTTCTTAACGTAGGTTTCGTGCTCTAGCGGGTTGTCTGAGTAGATTAGGATATTGTCTATATAGGCCGTATAGAAATCGTCCAAGTAGTTAAAAAGGACGTTGTTAATAAACCTCTAGAAGGATGTAGGGCCGTTATATAGTCCGAAGGGTAGAACGCGGTACTTATACGATCCGTACCTTATACGGAAGGTAGTTAACTCCTCTACCTCTTCCTTTAGCCGTATACGGTAGAAAGTCTACCGAATATCTAGCTTAGTAAAGATTTTCGCTCTTAATAGCCTGGTCAACGTCTCCTTAATTAATGGCAGCGGATAGTAGTCCTTCTTAGTAATTACATTAAGCTTTTAAAAGTTAACGCAGAATTACTACCCCCCTTTAGGCTTCTTAGTAAATAGGACCGGAGCTATAAAGGGTGCGTCGCTTGGTACTATAAACCCCTTCTATAAGTACTCCTATAGGTAGACCTTAATAAGCTCTAGCTGCTCTAGCGATATATTATATAGTGGGCTAGGGGCTAGATTGCGGCTGTCGCCTTTAAGAATAATATTATGGTCCACTCCCTTATAATATAGTGGTAGCGTATTAGATATAGCCTTTAAAAAGCTATTAGTATATTCTTAGTAGGGCTGTGGCAGCTTTTTATAGATAAGCCAGCGAAGTTCCTCCTTATCGTTAGGTAGGGCGTCTTGTCCCTTTCTATCCTCTATTAACTAGTCTATCTTATAGAGACTGGTGTATCCAATTACTACATCCTTACGCTTCGCTCCTCGTAAGAAGTTTTTTGCCTTAAGTAGCGCGATATTTGCTGCCCTAAACTCCCTAATAGATAAAGGCCTCCTCTTTCTTAGCTTTAATGGTGGAGCTGGCCTAGGGTAAAGCTAGTCTTCCATTTTCCTAATTACGTCTTAGGTATCAATCTTCTAAGTATACTTATAATCGTATAAGGCCCGCTTAGCTTGCTTTAGCTTGGCCTATCCCTCTAGCTTAATTTTAGTAGAGGACTTCTTCTTTTAGAGTTGGCTAATCGCGATTATACATTTAAGGATACGCTAGGGGGTAGGCCTAGGCTCTAGGTCTAGTAGTACGTCCCTTTAATCTGCATCTTTCTAGTGATCCTCGTTAATTAGCGGGGGTAGGAGCTCCTTTCTTAGTATAATTACGTCCTACCTACTATGGTAGTTCCTCTTAGTTCGCCATACTAAGACTTAGTATTTGTAATTAATAAGGGCTCTAGTCTTCTTAAACCACCTATAGCTAATAAGAAGATTATAGCGGCTAGTATTATAGAATAGGAACTATATAGGGACTCGTTGGCCATCTATAACTAGGTTAGCCTTAAAGAGCTATCTAATTATATCTGTCTGCTAGTTATTATAGCCGGATACGGCAACTTCTTGTCCTTTAATCTTATAGAGCTTTAGTTATAGTTGTTGTTTAATAATTAATAATAGCTTATGGTATATAAAAGCCTCTCCGCCTGCCCTAGAGTTAAGTAGGCTTATTATATTAAGAGCCACGCCGCCTAGCGCGATCCTGTATAGAGTTATAAGGGCTACGCCTTCTAAGATCTCCTTCAGCTATACGGGCGCTATGTTAATTGCTCCGATCTATTCTAGGTAGGAGACTTTTCCTAAAGCTGCTTGTTTTCTAATTCCGATAAGTTAGTAACTATCTTATACTCTTTACTTTGGTTAATTACTTTAGCTTCCGTCTTCTTTAGCGCTAGGTAGTTGTTAGAATAGTGTCCTTACCTGCTATAGTTATAGCAAGTAGCTGGTGCTTTTGTAGCTGGTGCTGGGGTCAGTAACTGCCTGGAAGGGGGGGGACCCTTAGTCTCTTCAGCGCCCCTTATAAAAGCTCTCTTAATAGCCTAGGCTGCTCTGCGGTCGCTTCGTTCCTTACCTATCTACTTTAGACCTTAGGCGTACTACTAAGCAGTCTTATAATAGGCGTGGAAGTTATAGTCTTCGTCTGCTACCTTAACCTCCATTTAGACGCGTAGGCTGTTATAAAGCTTATTATAAAGCTCTTCTTTCCACTGATCTTGTGGCATCCTTAAGATATTTACCAGCCGTATAAAGTTAGATTAGAAATTGTTAAAGTCTCCTAGATACGGCATCTTAAGGCCCTTAAGTTCCTGCTAGGCCTTAATACGGCGATCTAGGTCCTTAAAGACGTTCTCTAGGAACTTAAGTACTTTTTTACTAGTAGGGTTGCGTCCCGCATCGCGCTCTACTTCTAGGTGGGATAAGAGATAGTTATAAGCTTTGCCTCCTATACGCGTTTTAATATACGCTACCTTTACGTCTTCCTCCTGGTCTGGGTTGTCTCGGTAAAACTAGTCTATATTAGATTGAAGCTTATTCTGTACGTGGCCGCTCTAGGCCTAGTAGGTAGGTTCTTTCTTATTTATAAGTATGGGCGGATCTAGAAACTTGGCTGTATGGGTTAAGCCTATAGCGCTGCTCGTTTAAGAGAATGGTGTCCCTTCTTGCGTTATTTGTACCGGTATGCCTTCCTCCTTATTATCCTATAGCCCTGGGGCTTATATAGTGACCTTACGGCCCATCCTAGATATCTTCCGATTGGCCTTACGGAGTTCGTCTATCCTATTATCTAGGCGCTCTATAAGCTCTGCTATCTTTACTCTAGCCTCCTCTTTTGCATTAAAAGCCTTTTGGGCGTAGTTATTTATAAGACGCTATAGCATAGCAATCTGCTGTTCTATCGCCTTCCTTCGTATTCCCTAGAGCTTCAGCTCTTCTATAAGTTTGGTTATAGGAATCGCGGCTAGGCTTTAGGTGGTTGCGGCTATATACTCTCTCTTTATCTCCATCTTAAAGTATATAGGGTTCTTGTCGTCTTTTAATTGCGCCATAAGACGGTCCTATTTGCTCTTTATATCGTCTGAAAGCTCTGTCTCGCCATAGTACGGTTAGAGCTCTGGCGGCTCAAGTGACGCGTTTATAGGTTCCTCGCGACCTGCCAGCGCTGGGTTGGTAGCTATCTCTAGTGCACTAGGCCTTAATGCGCTCTTTCTTGCTATAGTGTCTCTCTTTACTTCCTTAGGTAAGTCCTCCTGCTACTGAGATTATACTCCGGGTGATCCTTCTAATCTAATTGCCGCAGTCTCTTCTTTTAGCTGCTTAATCTGCTGTCGCAATTGCCTGCCTCGAGCAGGGCTTAGAGGGTTGGTTGGTCTGTAGTTGTGGTGGTAGAACAGCTCTATTTGGCTACGCGTTTGACCGTTGGACCTAGTATTATGTTGCCTCTACAGGCTAATTGAGGGTAGACCTTAGTCTAATGTCACGGCTAGCTTCCCGTGGGAGCGATCCGATAGATCAAGCAACAATAAGGGGGCTATATTATGAATAGACTAAGGTAAGGGCTCAAAGAAGGGTGCGCGGTAGACGACTATGTACATGTTCGGTTGTCGGGGCAACGTTGGGGCGACGTTGATCCGTGACCGACGACGCCTCGATGGTAGCTATGTAGACGAACCGTCACAGTATTTCTGGTCAATAGGTTCAAGTTCTAATATCCCACTTATATTTCCAGTTTCCGCAGTGCTTTTGTCAATATTTAATCCTTATTAATAAGATAAGGATTAAATATTGTTAAACGGTCAATTAAGGATAAGAACTCTGTCTATTAAAGAGGGCTCTAGAAGCTCTTTATATACATTAGGTAGGTCTAGACAACGAAGTTAAAATAGGTAATAGAAATAGGTAATGAGACATTCGATGAGACATTTAGTTGTAAGTTGAGAGACAACTAAGACAAAGTACGTAACTACGATCTAGGTCGTCAGACAGTAGTACGATGGTGGTAAGGGAATTCGATTCAGGTCGACAAACATTGACAAAAGTACTGAGTTTCCGTATAAACTTATGGCCATGGGTATCACAAAATTGAACTGTGAACCTGAGAGAGGTATATTAGGGGTGATATAGTGCATATAAGCCAGAAGGGCTTGCTTAAGGGAATCAAGCGATTCTTGGGCTATTTTTCCAGTAGGTGGCGGCGTGGAGCATACTCCCATGAACACTAAGTAAAGTATGTTCACCAAATCTGTGCGTTCTTCCCTTCTCATTTTCTGTAGGCTCTTTGGTCTGAGATATCGATCAAGTTGGTTGAAAAGTTGAGAGGTTGCAAGTGCCCAGAGTTGAGGCGAATCAGTTGACGGCGTCTCCCAAATACGGGAAGTTAGTGACCTATCGAGAGTGACGACAGAAGTTTGAGTTGGGCTCAAACCAGCAAATTGTGACAATAGACCGCTCGCTATTGCTATCGGAATATTGGAAGCATCTTCAGGAATTAGTGATGTGCTTCTGCAAAGAAGGGTGTGTATTACCGTATGCGAAGAAACTTCTATCTGATAGCGATGGTCTGACACACGGATTCCATTCCAGAGATGGAGAAGTACATCGCCTTGCTATAAAATCAAGGCAACTTTTGCACGGATCTGTGCCCGAACACTGATAAGATCAAAGTCAGCTAACAGAATACTATTGTATGATTCAAATCTACTAACAGCTATGCGAAGCATACTACATCTTATACAAGCACCCTTCTTTTTTACTATCCTTAAATTCTTTAGTTGCTCCGTTGTCTTGGGTTTGCGCGTATTCCTGGCTAAGGATCGTTGAAGCTGGACAGGAAAGCAGAAATACCCTGCTGTTGTAAGTTTAGATGAGTATCTTTTGTGCCGATTAGATACTGTTAGTTCCGCTGGAAGGTTGGTCGAAAGGGTTAAATTTGCACGAGTATGCATGTCTATGCCACGCACCGCCACGTGATTGTGAATTTCTGAGCCGCTGATCTCATTCGCGAAATTAATTGAGGTAGCAGGAATCGTCGCATCTAGGAGCCCAGTCAAGTCTTCAACTGTCGGCAGGTTGTTTGGAGTGGATGTGATATCAGGATTGCCGTTAAAGTCACTACCGTGTGAAAGGGGTGGTGAATCCGTAGCGGCGGGCATCTCTACCGCTTGAGGGTTCAGGGGGCCGGTCGGGTAGGTATTATTTACTTCCGCAGGCGCTGCTAGCAGACTTGGTAGTATGGTGTCAGTTGAATTGTTCCATTCGAAAGTAGAAGATCCAACTGCGCCAGAATCCGCAAATACGGCAGAGCTAAAGACCTCTTGATCAAAGCCTTGGAAGAGATCCCCACCGCGAGGGGAGGCTTGGAAAGATGGGTCTCGGGAGACCACAGGCAATGAAGAATCTGCTCCAGGCCTTCCATTGAATTCCTCTGTCCGCGCGTTTCCAGGTATCGTCGAAATATCGTGTTGATAAGTGTTCCAATCGAAGAAGTAGTCTTCTACCTCGCCGAAGTTTGAACCCGCAAAGTTCCCTCTGGGCGATGTTGGATTATCTGCTCCAGAGGAATATGTGATGGGTCCCAAATCCTCCACCAAGCCCACATTAGCTATTGCTGCCGTTCTTTTCGGCTCCCGTAACTTATTCAACTCCCGAAGGATCTCTTTTTCGCGTAATTTGAGCCTGGTTTCGTCTAGTTCAAGTTCAAGGTCCTTCTGGTCAAAGTCATCCAACTCTGCTCCAGATGACCCCAAATCTTCTACCGAGTCCATACCAGCAATAGCTGCTATTCTTTTCGACTTTTGTGACTTATTTAACTTACGGAGGATCTCTTTTTCGCGCAATTTGAGCATAATTTTATCTAGTTGGAGCTCAAGATCCCCCTCCTTGGAGTCATGCAACTGTTCATTGGGGGCTGGGTTTTGGAGTGGTGGTTGTTGGTGTGCGCTGTTGAATTGGAGATGGGATTGGAAGCCTAGAGGCATAGGGTCACGTGGATGCGGCGTTGTTGTGATTGTGGAGGAGTGGCCGGGTTGGAGCGGGGTGTTTAGATTCGTTTTACCTAACGAAATGCGAATGCTGCTGAGGGTGAACTTCAAAGTATTTATGTGCCCAAGGAGGGGTCTCGACATTGTTCCTATGTGGCTGTGACTGGTGTTTCAAGTTGGCCGACTGCTCAGAATAGTATAGCGCAAGTCAGGGGTTCGATGGCCGGTTGACCAAATTTAGGTGTTCGGCCGCATCGCCACCACCGCGCCCAGGCTACCGAAAGGGCATGGCCGGCAAGAGGCACTACCAAATAGATGAAGCTATTAAAGATATATAAATCAAGAAGATTTAGGATGCCAGAGCTCAGGGTAGATATTGCGGTGACTCCCAACTTCAGACACTATGCTGCCCGCCCAGCCAAATCCAAGTCTTTCAAACAACATTCCATGGACGAATGAAGCAATCATTGCACTAGTCGCACTTCTCATGATGTTCGCGGTACCAGTCATTGGATGGTGGCTCAAACGGAGGCAGCGTGGTAAGGCGATTCGATCTCAAAATTGGATTGAGTTATTGCAAGTTCTGGACTGCTAAGAATATGCCATCTAGGTGGTGCCATTTCCATTTTTGGTTGGTTGATGAAAAGACGACAGAGAAAGGACTCCCGGCCGCCAGTTTTGTCTGATCATCTCTAATGCTTGACACAGATCCAATCGAAGCGTACGAGCTCGAGGCCCCTATCACGAAGAATTCTGCATAGCCGAAACACTCTGAGAAGGAAGCGCTTGCGGGAATGGTCGTTGAAAGACATGCTTGAATGGGAAGGCTGGCGGTTACGCATGTTGATATCTCATAATCGTCATCCATTTTCACTCAATACTATTTCAAATCTTGGTGTCTGGAAATGATATCGCAGATTTTAACCCTTCCTAGTAGCCATGTAGCTTATAAGTGTTATCCCTTAGCACGGTAAAATTCGTCCACATGTTATCGATAAGGATTAGCCAATAGAATCAATAGGATCAAAGGTGCGTGCTCAGAAATATGAGGTCGGTGATATCCTCAATTTGCAGAGGTTCGAAAGCGGGCAGCGGCCAGGGCTCCGGCGGACGTTCCCTGGCCTTCCAAGTCAGTGGAACAGGATATTGAGTCAGTGGAACAAAGTCTATATCACTAGAAGTATGATTGGTAGGCATGGTTATGATAATATTTTGATTGAATCTATATAGGTGATGCGCGACTTTTGATTTTGGTGTTCCGCACGGACCACCTACCTTGTGAACACCTGTTCCGACTGATACCGGTACATACGATGTTCCGGAACATTTCTGCCTCATTCTAGAACGAGTAGTCCTTGTTCCAGAATGAGTCGTGTATCACTTTGATCGGCTCCATTCCGGATTACTTGCCTTATTCCGGAAAAGATCTTACCTTATTCTGGAAAAGATTTAAAGCTATATTAAGATTTAATAGAGCTTTTTTAACTTCTTAATAAATATATGGATTTTGCCTATTTCTTAATAATTATAAATAAGGACCAATATATAATTAATCTGATTTTGGCTGCAAAATAAGTGGTTATATATCTTAGATATTATAATCTATTATTTAGTAGAGTATAGTCGCGATATCTAGTATAAAAATATAAGATTTTAATTTTCTAATAAGATTTTCTATTGCTTTAGAGATTAAATTTTACTACCCCCCCTAAACTACTATAATACTATTAGATTCTATCTAAACTAGGTTACGCTGCGATTTATAGATATATTTAAAGGCCTTTCTACGTTATAGATATAGTCTATAAGTAGTAGAAACCAATTAGGTAGGGGGTGGTTAATTATATTCCCTAATACTAAAATTTATAAATTATATAAAGCTTTAAACCTACTAAGATCTATTAAAAGCCAGGCCCTCTAACGTTTTGCTGGCTATAGACTAATTACCTAATTAGGTTTGATGTAATTACAGTTTAGATTTCTCCTAGCTGCGCTAACCTTACTTACTCTATTGTTTTCCTTTCCTTTAGCTTTCGCAGCCTCGCCAGTAGGCTTAATTGGTTGCCTTCCTTATCTACTATTATTAATTAAGGTTATATAGAACCTTATAGTAGAGTCCCCTATTAGGCTCGCTTTATTTAAGAGCTAATTTAAGTACTAGTAAGCCTTTTATAAGCTCTTACCGGAGGCTCGCCTAGGGAGTCCTCTATCGGCTAATTTGTATAAGGCTTTCCTCTATAGTAGTAGAAAGAACACTCTATATTTCCTTTTTAATAGCTATATTATTAATTGTTATATCCTTGCCTATACCTATAGTAGGTAGGCCGCGTAGTTATTAAATGGGCTTTAACTACTGTAGAGAGCGGTAGAATTGTACTAACGCTTATATTAAGGCGAGCATTATAAGTCTCTAGCGGCTTAATAAGCTCGCTACCTAAAAAGAGCTCCTTAATGATTCCGTACTAAGTACGAACCTTAAAGTAGCCGTAATTTTAAATCTTATATATACGGCTAAGTATATAGAAGACTTTAGTACTACGTTAAAGCTTTCTAGAAATTCTAAAAAGGACAACGTTACCTATATTAAATTTAGTAACATAGTACCGCTTACTATACTTCTTCTTTATTTATTTGTAGGAGTGAGCAGCTTACTATTAAACTTTTTTATGCAAATCTAATAAATTATAAGTAGAGGAATCTAAACGTTATAAGGGACTTTACAGCTACTATAATTGTAATTCCTTTTAACGTTTCTTAAGTCTCCTACGCACCTGCTATATAAGCTCTTACTATAATAGTATAAAGTAAATAGGGTAATTAGAGTCCTTTACCACTTAAATTAACTTACGCCGGTAAGAAGGCATGGCGACGCTAGAGTACTTATTAAAATCTATAGGTAGTAGGCCTACTCTACTAGCTACGCAGTAGAGCTATACGCGTATATCTTTAACCTTTATAGCAAGATTATCTATAAAGGAGCCTCCAGGTGTATAAAAAGGATCCTCTAAATCTTTAATCTAGTTATTTGGATATAACTCCTCCTACTAATAAATAGATCGCTGCCTTCTTTTAATATTATAATTAAACTTAGCTTACTATAGAGCTCTAGCAGTGGCATTAGCTATAATCTATCTATTTAATTTAGTAAACTCTTCTCTTATTAATTATATCTAGGCGTCTTAGCTTAGTATAGGAAAGCCTTTTAGTAGAGGCAGAGGCTGTCTAAATCTACTTAATCCTAACAACTGTATAGCCTCTATAATCTCGCGAGTTCGACTTAAGATTAGTAAGCAGCCTTTAAAAGTTTAATTATTATTAGATAAAGTAGGGTTTAAAGGAATCCTTGGCCTCTATATATTAACTTTAATTAGAAGATAAGAAGAATAAGGGTTAATTAGAAGATAAGGAGAATAAGAATTAATTAGATCCTGATTCTCCTTATCTTCTAATTAACCCTTATTCTCCTTATCTTCTAATTAACCCTTATTTTCCTTATCTTCTAATTAACCCTTATTCTTCTTATCTTCTAATTAATCCTTATTCTCCTTATCTTTATATTCGGCCGCAATCGAGCTCTAGCTGCCATTAGGTTCCTTATTAGAATATTTATTGTCCTTACGCTTTTACTTAGCTGCCTATTACCTATTACCGTCCTTATCCAGTAAAGAACTAAGAACTTCCTTATTGCTATTAAGATCCTCTTCCTCCTTAGCTTTAGAGGCGTTAGTAACTTTTAATAAAGGCTTTATAATAGCCTGGTAGCTAGGCGCCACTAAAGTAGATAGTTAAGAATCTCTCCTATAGAGGCAGTAGAAAGGTATACAGCCAATTAATTTATAGTAGGTGCGATTAATTAAGGCTGCGATAATTAGGCAAGCCGCCGCCTATTATAAAGTTCCTAAGAGTCGCTTTACTGCATAAAGCTTCTTCTTTATATAACCGTTAGCTTGCTCTATAAGGCCTTATAACTAAAGGTATTATAGCCGGCTATTAATTACCTTAATTCTATAACGCTAAAGCAGTATAAAAAGGGCGCCTTTAAATTCTAAGCTGTTATTGCTTTACTAAATACGCGGGTGAATATAATAATGTATCCATTAGAGCACAGCTACAGCAACTTACTTAGCGGTCTTCTGCTTAAGGGGGTAGAAGGTATAGTATTTACTAAAGTAATCGCGTATCTATAGGATCTATTTATATTTACCGTCGGCCTTATTACGTATATTAATAAGATCGCCTTAGATACGATTAAAAGGAGCCCTAAAGACAATTATATTAAGTAGTGGCCGTATAGCGTTAGAAGCGCTTCTATAAGAATATTAGTACGACTAATAATTTTATAAAAAGTTAAACTTACTTAATGCACACCTAGCAGTGTTCTAGAAGCTAAACAACTTCTACTAGCCGTATACCGTATTAATTAGCCATAAGCGTACTATATATCTTCTTCTACTCTACGTAGTAAAGCTCCTTATAGCACCGAATAATAGTATTATATATTTCTGGCTTAGAAATAACCTTTAAGCTACAGTTAGGTAAGCGAATTAACCGCCTCTAGAGGCCGCGTATATACTCTTTACCTTATTCTTATATAAACTAGCGGCTCTTAGCCTTTAATTTAGCGTTACGTTCGGCCTATAAGAGAGCTTTATAACCTAAATTAGTTAGCTAGAAAATATTATTATTATATTTTTCCTATATAACGCGCTTTATTAAGGCGTTCTGGGTTTCTTCTAGATACTTAATAAAGGCAGGCTTTACTATAACTAAGAAGGAAACGACTACTTGGCTAGCATTATAGTCTTTATTTATAGTAGAAGTATTAGTAGAAGGTAAGAAAGCTATATTAGGTGCGGGCGCGGAGATAAACGTGGAGGTAGACGTAGAGAACGACATTACTGTCGCTAATGTTAGATTTAAGCTAGCAGTAGAGTTAAATATATATTTAGAACTTATAGAAAAGGTGTATATATTATTAAGGATCTAATTAAGTTGTGCGTAGAGGCGGTAAGTAAGAAAGAATTAATAAAAAATTTTTTAAAGTTCGCAATAGCCCCTGCGCTAAGCCTAATTAGGCAATTTTTAAGCAAAATTAATACTATAAAGGAGCTCACGAGAGCCCTATAAAATGCCTTACGCTTAATTATAAAATATTATTTAACCACTAAATGTACACTTATTAAGTGGATTTTTTAGCAACGTTATATAGGCATAGTTAGTATAATTTAAGGTTATTTTAGACCCTATGCGATAACTATTTACCAATTAAATCTAGAAATGAAGAAAAATAAAGGTATAAAATATATCTATTTTAAAGAACTTTACGACTTGTAGTATGCGTGTGGGCGTTAGCAAGCCTCTACCTACTATACTACCTAGTAATTAGCCTAACCTTTAAAGATCTTTTCTGGAATAAGGTAAGCAATCTAGAATGGAGCCGATTAAAGCAATATACAACTTATTCTAGAATAAGGATAACTTGTTTTAGAATAAGGTAGAAATGTTCCGGAACATTATATATACTAGTATTAGTTGGAACAACAACTACAGAAGAGTGTAATGTAGATTTCTTAGTCAAATATAAGGATATCTGGTATAATTGCTTTACCTTTTAAAGAGAACAAAAACTAGAACTATGGGTTTAAATTATAGCCCACGGGGTTCCTACTATACCGTTCTTAGGAGAAGGAGGCTCTAAGCTTTTAAAAGAAGATATTAAGACTTTTAATCTTATAAGGATACAAGGACTACCTAAATAGATTTTATCTAGTGTAAAAAGACACGATCTATAGACTAGATTTAGCTCTATAGTTTTTACTATAGAGAACGAGGAAAAAAGACAAGAAATCCTTAAGTAAAAAGAGATATCAATTGTAGGCACAGCTACTAAGGCAGTAAAATACCTCAAAGTCTCTACTACGCAGTGCACTAGCTGTTAAAAATTTGGCCATATAGGAGATAGATGCTTTACTAGGGCCTGTAGATTTTATACGGCTATATATTTATCTAAAGACCACCGCTGCCTTACCTATATGGTAACGGGCAAGCCTTATAAGTACACTACCCCTCTTTACATTAATTGTAAAGAAAAATACTTTACTAATAGTAAAGACTGCGAGACTTTTAAAGCAGCTAAACTAGTATATACTAGCTTAGAAGGTTCTGTTAATTTAGGTAGGCGAAGGTTAAAGGACTGTTAATTTGGGTAAGTGGAGGTTAGAGAACGATAGGGTAAACGATATAGTGAAGTAAGTAAAGTGGATGAACTTAATACAATTAATAATGTCTATCTGCGGGGGATTGAGTCTCTATATACCTAGAAGACCTTAGTTCCGGAATATTTACGTCCCGGCTTATATTCTAATACGTTACCTAATATACTAGGTAATACGTTACCTAATACATTAGCTAATATACTAGGTGATACGTTACTTAATACACTAGCTGATATACTAGGTAATACGTTACCTAATATACTGGCTAATATACTGGCTAATACTATCTAATATACTAGTTAATATACTAGCTAATACCATCTAATACACCGCGTAACGCCGTAGGGTTCTTCTAGGGTATTCTTATGTAACGCTTATATAAGTAATATTAGAGCTTATTATTAATAAGGATGACAGGGTGAATAATATAGTAAACTAAGTAAACTAAGTGAACTTAATATAATTGATAATGTCTATCTACGGGGGATTAAGTCTCTATATACCTAGAAGACCCTAATTCTAGAACGTTTACGTTTTAGCTTATATTTTAATACGTTACCTAATATACTAGGTAATATGTTACCTAATATGTTACCTAATACGTTACCTAATACACTAGCTAATACACTAGCTAATACCATCTAATATACTAGTTAATACACTAGTTAATACACTAGCTAATACTATCTAATACACTACCTAAAGCCGTAGGGTTCTTCTAGGGTGTTCTTATATAAGCAATATTAGAGCTTATTATTAACACGCCCCTATAAACATTCATCAATTTTGTTTATTATTTTTATTTATCAATTTTATGTATTGGGTGACCTAAGAAGTAAGTCAAGCAGCCTTAATAAAAACCTTAGCCTATAGCCAAAACCTAGTGGGAAAAAGGTCTAATTAGGAAGGAAAAGAGTGTCTACTAATCTTGTTTATCGATTTTATTTATCGATTTTATTTATTTATTAGTAGCAAGTTTATCTGCCTAACCAAATTCTTAAAAGTAGGTCCACTTAGTGCTTTAGTAAGTATATCAGCTAGCTGTTCTTTCGTACTTATATGGCTTAGCTATATTGTATTATTTGTTACGTGTTCTCGCATAAAGTAGTATTGTATATTAATATGCTTAGTCTTGGCATGATGTTCTGGATTGTTCGCCAATTTAATTGCTAATAGGCTGTCTGTAAACAAATGGAATTTTTCTTTATTTTCTATATTAAGCTGTTTAATAACGCTTATTAAATATAGATATTCCTTTATAGCCTCTTTTAGGGCTATATATTCAGCTTCACAGCTAAATAAAGCAACTGTTTTTTGTAATTGACTTGCCTAGCTTATAGGGCTTCTACTAAATGAGAAATAGTATGCGCTAGTTGATTTTCGACCTATCATATTACCCTCCTAATCTAAATTGTAGTAACCTAAAATATAAGGTTCTGATTATCTAGAATAGGTAATTCCTAAGGTAGGGGTGTAATTTAGGTATTTCCAAATTTGATTTAGTGCCTAGTAATGTATTTTATTTGGATTTGACATAAATCTAGCGCACGTGTTTACGTTATAAGCTATATCAGGCCTAGTCTTTATAGATAAGTATATTAGGCTTTCTACTTCTTGTTAATACTGTTTTATATCTTTAAAAGAGGCCTATTTTGTATTCTTTTCCATTTTTAAGCCAATTATTCTAGGAGTAGATGTCAATAATAAGCTCTAATATTGCTTATGTAAGCATTATATAAGAACACCCTAGAAGAACCCTATAGCTTTACGCGGTGTATTAGATGGTATTAGCTAATGTATTAACTAGTGTATTAGATAGTATTAGCTAGTATATTAGCTAGTATATTAACTAGTATATTAGGTAACGTATTACCTAGTGTATTAGGTAACGTATTAGGTAACGTATCAGAATATAAGCCGAGACGTAGACGTTCTAGAACTAGGGTTTTCCAGGTATATAGAGACTTAATCCCCCGCAGATAGACATTATTAATTAAATTAAGTTCATCCACTTTACTTACTTTACTACATCGTTTACCCTATTGTCCTCCGACCTCTGCTTACCCAAATTAACAGTAGATACTGGATTTAGATTTTGTTTATTAAACCTTTATAAGATATTTTAGGTGTATTTCTTTTGGTCTAATCTAATAACCTTATTTTTGCGATCTCTAGTAATTTCTATACCTAGGAAACAGGAAACAGGTCCCAAATTTGTCAATTCTAGGTCTTTCCCTAGTTTTATTTAGATTTTATTTATTTGTTCAATATTTGGGCCAAATACTGGTAGATCGTCTATATGGCAGATTATTATAATGCTTAGTGTATTATTTTTAAATACTGCCTGATCTGCAAAGATAGGATAAAATCCTTCTTTTTTAAGGTTATTTGCTAGGTAGTTATACCATATTCTTAGCGATTATTTTAGGCTATATAGAGCTTTATTCAATTTATATACCTTATTTAGTATTGCAGTAACACCTTCTGGTTGTTCTATATATAGCTCTTTATCTATATTAGTATGCGTAAACGCATTTTTAAAATCCTATTGTACTATTTCCTAATTATAGTAAGCTGCTAAATATAGTAGCATTTTGTACACTTCTGGGCGGCAAGTATTTGCGAAGGTTTCTTTGTAATCTATACCATATTGCTAACTAAAGCTTTTTACTACCTATCTGGCTTTATATTTGATTATTTAGTTATTTTAATCTGTTTTAATCTTATATACCCATCGAGTTTTTAGAGCCTTTTTATTAGGTAGTAGATTAACGATATTCTAGGTCTTTTATTTTTCAAGTTAATCGATTTCTATACCCATCGCTGTTTGCCAATTTGGCCAATTAGGCGATTTTATAGCTTCTCTATAGGACCTTAGTTTATTTTAATTGGTTCCTAGGAGAGCTAGTTTGTCTATATCATTATCCTCTAATTTACTAAATTGATTTATCCTTGATATTTGATTTTGTCTGGTTTGATTTTGTTTAATAGATTGATTTTGTCTAATAGATTGGTTTTGTTTAATAGATTGATTTTGTTTATTTATCTGTTTATCTCTTTAGTTTAAATTAAACAGACTTTCTTCGTTGACTTCTAGGTCGGCTTCTTTGCTAGTATTAAAATTATAAAACTAGTTTTTTAGTATTTTGACATCTCTAGCCTAAGTAAGCCTTTTTAAATCTATGTTATATAATTTATAAAGATTACTGTTACGGACGCTTTAAGTACGATATTACGACTACTTGGAGAAGAGTTAGAAGAAGCTAGTTGGCTAATATAAGCATAGTTTAGAATGGAGCTGGTAGAACCATGTGACGAAGAATAGTAAGCAGGTTATATAATGTTGTACGCAGTATACGCAGTGTATAAAGGGAATGTACGTATAACACGTACAACACGTACATTACGTATAAGAAGGATTTCCTAGGAGTACGGTTGTGTATTTAAGGACCCTTAGTCCCTACCTAGATAGTTCTTTCCTTATAGTAATTCTTAGAATATAATTAGAGTTAATCTATTGGGCAACCACTCTACCAGTTATTATTACGTTGTTAACTTTAATTTGCATTACCTATATACCTAGCCTATTAATAAGCCTATTATAGTACCTACTATAAGGTTCCGTTATATAATTACTACCTAGTTACGGTATTAAATATAAAAAGTTAAATAATATGCCACTAAAAGCAGCCACTATAACGCCATTAACGGCGGCAACTACTTTAAGGTTAGGAGGTAATACCAGTATAATAGATACTAACTTATAATAACCTATAATAGTTAGACAACTATAAGAGATAGTTAACTAGTTAATAGAAAATAATGCGATACTTAAATAAAGGATTAATGGGATAGGGGTAGTGAAGATTAAGTTACCTTTAATTAAGAGATTCTTAGGAGAGAGATTAAAGCTTAAAGGATTCCTTACGTAAATGCACTTTAAGGTTACGTAAGAAGGAGCGAAATTGCTAATACCTATAGATTAAATAGCATACGCAGGACTATTCCTGTTAGGAAGGGCACTTAAATAGTTTAAGCCTTACCTTATAGAGATATAGGCAAATAGAATAACGACCACTAACTAAGAGGTGCGGTTTATATTCTTAAGTTAAAAAGGGTTTATAGAGCGACTTATATAAATATTTGGAGATCTAGAGGCAGTGACCACAGTAGAAAGAAAACTCTAAGATATTACGCAATAAACCTTAGCGATTAAGTATATAATATAGTTCCAAACGCTAGCTATATAAGTTAAGTGGAATAATAAGGCGCTTATAGTATAGTATAAATAGGGACTTAAGGCTAAAGTCTAGGACGTAATTATCCTAATAGAAGATGCGGATACTCTAAGGGATTTAATAGATTAAGTAATTAAGATTAATAATTGGATCTACTAAAGAGAATAGGTTAAGAGAGGTTAGGATAGAGTTCTATAGTCGTATAAGGCGTAGAGCACGTAACGACTAAAGCTAAGTTAGAAACTATAGTATAGCGCAGAGCTAATAGACCTAAGTGGTACTAAAGAAACCTATAAGAGATAGAGTAAGAAACTATAGAAACCTAGAGGTTAAAGATCTAGTAATTATAGGACTAAGGAGTAAAGGCTAAACTAGGGATCTTAATAGCAGAAGACGTTTAGGCGGACTTTATAGTAAAGTTAGTAGTTTAGAAACGGAGCTTATATAAATTGTGGGAAATAAGGTTACTTTATAAGGGATTATAAAGATAGTTAGAGACACTATATAATAAAGGGAACTAGATTAGTAGAAGACATATATATATAAAGGGATAATAGTATACTACAAGGAATAAAAGAGTGTTTAATTAGAAGTTTCGCGTTTTATTATAATAACGCATGCTGAATTTATAAAAACGCTAAGTATAGCGTAAGCTATTGGACACAAGAGCCAGAGTTAAAAGGACTTAAAGGAACTAAAGAGTTAGACGAAGAATAAGATTAACTCTATAAGCTAGATTAGGATATTACAGCAATATACGGATAAAGATTAGTAATAATAATAATAGAGTCGGAGTACTTATTAATTAATAGCGATAAAGATAAATAAGGAACTAACTAGGGGTATCTAAACCTTAATAACGTAATAGAAGTAGAGACTGAGACCGCTATAGAGCAAGGTTTAGTAACGGGTATTATAACACCATTAGATACAGCATCCATTGCTTTATAAGACGGAAGGAAAAGTATCTTAAAGAGATTAAGTAAGTAGACGACTGCTAGTGCTAATTCACTACTTAATAAAGGCAAAAGGCCAAAGGCTTAAGATTCTTAAGACGAGATAAGAGATAACTAAAATTCTTAA
>Ga0307515_10005029_pt1 | contig 26935 bp, 7 predicted proteins | sample 17_EM_MG_FD_194513 | JGI IMG/M metagenome (GOLD analysis project Ga0307515, IMG submission 194513) | Populus trichocarpa ectomycorrhiza microbial communities from riparian zone in the Pacific Northwest, United States - 17_EM | ecosystem: Host-associated > Plants > Roots > Unclassified | place... | reverse complement strand
AGAAGGACTAGTATTCTACTATAAAAAGGATTCTTAAAGAACCCGAACCCAAATCTAATACCGACTCTATACCTAATATTAAACCTAAAGCTAAATAGGAAGCCACGTAAGAAACTATAAACAATTTAAACAAGCTTAACACCCTAGACATCCGTATAATTAGAGCTACCCCGCTAGCATAACTTACTAAGAAACCCGAGTATACGATCTTCGCTGTCACAATAGCCGATATTAAGAAGGCCTTAGCACTAAAGAAGTACACCAACCCTGCTATAAAGGTACTAGTAGAGTATTATTACCGCCTAGATGTATTCTTATAAAAGGAAGCTAATAAGCTACTAGAATACCAACTATACAATTATAAGATTATACTTAAAGAAGGAAAGCAGCCTGAATTTAGACCCCTATATAGGATATTCTAAAATAAACTCTAAGTACTATAAAAGTATTTGGACAAGAACCTAAGTAAAGGATTTATTAAAGTAAGCTTGTTGCCTATAGCCGTACCAGTGATCTTTATTAAGAAACTTGGCGGCGGTCTGCGCTTTTATATAGACTACTAAGCTCTTAACGCCGTTACCGTTAAGAACTAATATCCGATTCTGTTAATACAAGAGACGCTAAACTAATTAAGTAAGGCTCGCTACTATACAAAACTTAATATTATCTCTATATTTAACCGTCTCCGTATAGCAAAAGGAGATAAATGGCTTACTATATTTCGTACTTAGTATAGATTATTTAAATACTTAGTAACGCCATTCGGCCTCGTAAATGCCCTAAGTTCGTTCTAATATTATGTAAATAATACCCTGCGTCCCTACCTAAATATCTTCTATACCGCTTATATTAATAATATTTTAATATATAGTAATAACCTAACCGAATACTAAAAATATGTTAATCTTGTCCTATAAGCCTTATACGGAGCTAGTCTATAATTAGACGTAGATAAATATAAGTTTTATAAAATAGAAGTCTTATACCTTGGACTTCTTATCTCTATAAATGGCATACGAATAGACCTAAAGAAAGTTAAAGCAATTGTAAACTAGTAAGAACCCAAAAACATTAAGGACGTAAGAGCCTTTATAGGATTTGCTAATTTCTATTAACGGTTTATTAATAACTTCTCCGCCCTAGTTTTACCCCTTATAGCCTTAACCCAAAAAAATAAAGCCTTTATCTTTAATAAGGAATATAAGAAGGCCTTTACTTATTTAAAGGTTATATTTACTACTGCGCTAGTGCTCTAATACTTTAACTTAAATTAAATAAGTGTTATAGAAGCTGACTTATCCAACTACGTTACTAGAGGCATCCTGTTTTAATATAATAAGGATGGAGTATTGCACTCTATAGCATACTTCTTAAAATAACTAAGCCTAGCTAAATATAACTATAAAATCTACGATAAGGAACTGTTAGCCATTATTAAATACTTTAAGTAATAGTAACCTAAACTAGAAGGCGCCGGATTCCTAATTAAAGTTTTAGTAATTATAAGAACCTATAGTACTTTACAACTATAAAACAGCTAAGTTATTATTAGGCCCGCTGGTTAGAATATTTGTTTTATTTCCGATTCTTGATTACGTACCGCCTAGGCGTTTAAGGCTAGAAGCCTAATACCCTAACTTAATACTTATAAGACGCGCCAGCACTAAAAGAAGCGTGTTTTTACCGAAAGTAGACCTTACTCCACCCTAAACTATTTAATCCTCCTATTAAAGACCTTACGATATATGTCCTTAAAATAACTAATTAATCGATTAAATAAATTATAATTGACGAATACCTAAATAACGAGTTTATCTAAGAGATGCTTAAGCTAATATAAGATGGCATTAGACGCTTTAAAAGGATTTCTCTAAGTAAATATAAAGCCCGTAGAAACCGCTTATACTACTAAAACCGCCTAGTTATACCTAACCACGATAAACTTAAGCTTAAGCTCCTTAAACACGTACACGACCTACCGGTAGCCGGCCACCTAGGCTGAGAAAAGACCCTAGAGTTACTCTAATAAGAATATTACTGGCTAAATATGTATAATATAACACAAAGGTACGTCTTTAGCTGCTACACCTGCTAATAAGCTAAGGCTTTGCATAAGATATATAATGGCCTCCTAAAGCCACTACCTGTTCTAGACTGAAAATGGAAAAATATTTTAATTAACTTTGTTATTGGACTCCCTAAAAGTAAAGGCTATAAGAATATTATAGTAGTTATAGACTAACTGTCTAAAATAAAACACCTGATCGCCTGCCCCAATATATTAACACCTACCGTCGCCTAACTATTTCTAAACTACGTGTGGAAACTCTATAGACTCCCTAAAACAATTATCTCTAATAAAGGTAGCTAGTTTATCTCTATATTCTGGAAAGAACTAACTACCCAACTCTATATTAAAGCACTATTGTTTACCGCATATTACCTAGAAATAGATAGCTAAATAGAATAAGTAAATGCTATAATGGAACAATATATTCGGATATATACGTTATACCTATAAGACGACTAGATTAACTGGCTTGTATTTACTAAATTTATAGTAAATAACTCCGTCTTAGAAACTATAAAAGTCTCCCCATTTTTAGCCAATTATAGTTAGCATCTATAAATAGGTTTTAAACCCTTTAGTAATATCCCTTACCCTACTTATTATGCCTTATAAGTTATAAAAGCAAACAAATTCGTAGAGAAGATGGAGGAACTATAATAGTTTCTTATTAATGAGATAACATGGGCCTAATTTGTCTATAAAGCCGCAGCAAATAAGAAACAAACCCTAGCACCAGCCTACTAAATTAGTGATTTTGTCTGGCTAGATATAAGAAATCTGAACACAAAATAACCTACTAAGAAACTTAATTAGAAGAACGCTGGCCCTTATAAGGTTAAAAAGGTTATCTCTCCTTATACCTACTAACTGAAGCTCCCTAATACAGTTAAAATCTACCCCGTATTTTATACGTCAGTCCTCTACCCTACTGCCCCTATATTAGACGCCCTGCCTAGATAAATATAGGACCCTCCCCCACTAGTTAAGGTAGACGGTAAGGATAAGTACTTTATTAAAAGAATTAATAATATTAAGTATAATAAACGGAAACGCTAATATATATATCTTATAAAGTGGAGAGGCTATACTAAGCCCTTATAGGAACCCGTTAACTCTATAGGACTTATATAAGCTATAGAAGACTTTCACAAACTTTACCTAGAACTACTATAACCCTATCTCGCAGAAGCTTAAGTTTAAAGGGGGGGTACTGTTACGGGATACCCCTGTAACACCTTGTATATATCCACCTATTTCTACCAACTTAGCAATTAGAGACTAACTATAAGATAGCAATCTAACGGCAATCTAACAGTAATCTACGGCAATCTGCTATATTCTGCTATATTCTGCCAAGTCCACCAAATCCTACTAAGTTCTACTAGGACCGCTACCCGAATCCTATTCTGCCCTATGTACGTATTAACTAAGTAACTAAGTTAACGATATATACCCTTTCTTCCCGTTTTCTTACCTTCTTTCCTTACGCAACGTCTTAACTTTATTACACAGTTCATGTACGTAGCTTAATAATATCTACTCGTTATATATTATCGTCGCTTATACTCACTCCGTAACAAGAGGCCTTAGTAGAATCTAGAGAGTAGCTAATACTACTATACCACGCTAAGGATTATAAAGGTGACGATAGCAGTAAGAGAGTAGTAAGAAAGAGTTAGCTATTTTAAAGCTCTACTAAAGCCTAGGGGCGTTTAGAGCCTACTTTTAAATAAAACACTATACTAAGACTATACTATATTGAATATTAAATATTAAATTAATTTTGAATTAATTTTGAATATTAATATCAATACGGCCTTTTACGAATATTTAATATTAATAAGAGCACTAAGCACTGCTTATAGTAGAAGATCTCTTAATTATAATTACTCTAATTAGGTTTACTAGGTAAAGGCTTTAATAAGGCATAAGATTAGAGCTCTTTATCCTCTCGTAACTTCTTCCCTTTAGCTTTAGGTGTATTAATTTAGTAGTAAGGATCCTCGCGGGCAAGCGTTACGTCGTTAAACTTACGCAAATCGTGATCGCTAAGAAGGGAAATAGTGTTAGTTTCTTCGTCTTATAGTCGCTTTTAGATAGAGGCTTATATAGATGTATATTATAAGAGATATATAATTAGTATATAGTAATTAAAAAGGAGCTTTAGATAGGATACACGTAGATGCGTATATAATAACTTTTCCTAAAAGTCTATATAGACGTTTTTTTGTATGTAAAATAACGTAGGTAATAGGGTTATGACGGTCGGCATAGTTATGACGGTGGGCCCCACCGCCTTCCTAATTGGGCTTACAGCCTACCTGGTTTGGAACTTCAAAATTCTGCTAGATGCCTATTTGAATGGTTTGGAACATCAAAACTGCGTATAGATGAAATTTGTTAACTATGCCGACTATTATAACCCTATTACCTACGTTATGCGACATATCTATCTTGCACGCCTCTGTAAGCCGTTGTGGAGGCCCTAATAGAGTTGCAAGCTCTGCGTCTGCCTAGAGCCGTAGAGCTTTGCGACCTCTGCCGAATGAAGTTTAGGGGGAGACGTGCACGGGGCTCTGCTGAATAAAGCTTAGGGGGAGACGTGTATGGAGCTCTGCACGGAGCTCTGCATGGAGCTCTGCACGGAGCTCTGCTTGGAGCTCTACTTAAGCCGCTTAAAGCTCTGCTTAAAGTCCTAACGTGGGTAATGGGGTTATAACTATTGGTATAGTTATAACAGTTCCTAACAAATTTCGTTTATGCGCAGTTTTAATGTTCTAAATGGGCTTTGGCAGAATTTTGAAGTTCCAAACCGTATATTAATTGGGTAGGCAGTAAGCCTAATTAGGAAGGCGGTGGGGCCCCACCGTCATAACTATGCCGACCGTCATAACCCTATTACCTACGTTAGTATACTTAGCGCTTTTTAGTTAACGCCGACTAACGTACCCGACCACCAAGTGGTGAATACCACCATGTGGCGAACCTATAATATCGCGGCGGTGTTAAGGGAATTAGTTTGGCCCTGCTTGTAGGCCTGGAGAGCTAGAATTAATCTGCCCTCTCTGTGTAATGCTTCTTGTTGTTGTGGTGTGGCCATTTCAATAGTAGTTGTAGACGCGTCGTGTTTTTGGTGGTGTTCGCCACATGGTGGTGTTCGCCACTTGGTGGTCGGGTACGTTATATAGTAAGAAAATTAATAAACAACTTTTTTAATACTAAAGCTTTAATACTATATTCTAGTCCTACCTATTCTTACTATAGGCAATTATATTAATTTTATATATATATAGTAGTAAGTAGTAATTCTTAATTAACGTCTAATACGGATCCTATCTAGGCCCACGCAGACTACTCCGTTATAGGGGGAAAACTTATAATTTATAGGAAGAAAACCCTGTAGTTTGGGGGAGGAAAAACCCTATAAGCCACCTTAGTAGGATAAAAAACCCCGGTTTGCCATATCCGTCTATAGCGGCGGCCCTACGGGCCTACGGCTACGCCCTATCCTCCTTAGATATTCGAACTCCTTGGGAACCACTACTTCCTTCTCTAGCTTATCCTAGCTAGGGTTCACTACGTCCTAGCTAGGCCTTGCCGTTTAATTGCCGTACTTATGGTTATATTCCGTATTTTAACCACCCCCCGTATATTATCTCTTATTAACCATTACTATATACGCTATGCCTCCCCCCCCCTAAGGCCTATTGAAGGCGTAAGGGGGATTTATTTATAAACCACTACTATACTAAAAGGCGAGCGGGATATGTGTGCCTAAGTATTTTTTATACCTAGGCCCTAGTTACTAGGCCCTCGCTAAGGGTTACCACTCCTTAAGAGGAGACAGGAAAACCGTACGGTATTGTCTAGGCTGCTAGGTAGTATTTAATAGTTAATGGCAAGTAACCGCATGCTCCGCGGGCGATCGCCTTAGGGGTTAAGAGGGGCCATATATTTGCTTATTACTTACTTATAATCGCTTATTTGTCGACGTAAAAAGTTGTTAATACTTTCTACTAGGGGTTAGGGGATGTTATTAAATGCCGCGTATCTATATTAGATTATATAGGTGCCTTAATAGGAGAATAGTGTTACTGTTATCGTAAGGGGCACTCAGTGTTACAGACGCTTTAAGTACGATGTTATAACTACTAGGAGAGGAGTCGGAAGAAGCTAGTTAGTTAATTTAGGCACGGTTTAAGATGGAGCCGATAGAACTATGTGACGAGGAATAGTAGCCGAAGTCACGTGGGGTGATCTATATAATTTGTAAGATCTATATAATCCGTGACGGAGTAAATAGAGTACACGTATATTACGTATAAGAAGGATTTTATAGGAGTATGGTTGTGTATTTAAGGACCCTTAATCCCTACCTAGATAGTTCCTTTCTTATAGTAATTCTTAGAATATAATTGGAGTTAATCTATTAGGCAACCACTCTACCAGTTATTATTACGTTATTAACTTTTATACTTGTATTTCCTACATACCTAGCCTATTAACGAGCCTACCGTAGTTCCTGCTATAAGGTTCCGTTATATAATTACTACCTAATTACGGTATTAAATATAAAAAGTTAAACAATATGCTACTAAAAGCAGCCACTATAACGCTATTGACGGTAGCAACTACTTTGAGGTTAAGTAACGACATTAGTATGGCAGACACTAACTTATAGCAACCTGTAACGGTTAGATAACTATAAGAGATAGTTAACCGGTTAATAGAAAATAATATAATGTTAGAAAATAGGATTAACGGGATAAGCGTAGTAAAGGTTAAGTTACCATTAATTAAAAGGTACTTAGGAGAGAGATTAAAGCTTAAAGGATTCCTTATACAAATGTACTTTAAGGTAGCATAGGAAGGAGTAAAGCTGGTAACACCTATAGATTAAATAGCCTATGCAGGGCTATTCTTGACAGGAAGAGTACTTAAGTAGTTTGAGCCTTACCTTATAGAGATATAAGTAAATGGTATAACGACTACTAACTAAGAGGTATGGTTTATGTTTTTAAGCTAGAATGGATTTATAGAATAACTTACGCAAATGTTTGGAGACCTAGAGGCAGTAACCACGGCAGAGAGAAAACTCTAAGATATTACGTAATAAACCTTAGCAATTAAGTATATAACGTAGTTCCAGACGTTAGTGACGTAAGTAGAGTAGAATAATAGGGCGCTTATGGCACAGTATAAACAAGGACTTAAGGCTAAAGTTTAGGACGTGATTATCCTAATGGAAGATGCGGACACCCTAAGGGAACTAATAGATTAGGCGATTAAGATTAATAATTAGATCTACTAAAGGGAATAGGCTAAGAGAGGCTAGGATAGAGTTTTATAGTCGTATAAGGCGCAGAATACGTAACGATAAAAGCTAAGTTAAAAACTATGGTATAGCGCAGAGCTAATAGACCTAAGTGGTACTAAAGAAGCCTATAAGAGATAGAGCAAACTATAGAAACCTAGAGGATAAGGATTAAGTAATTAAAGGTCTAAAGACTAGAGGCCGAATTAGGGATCTTAGTAGCAGAAGACATTTAGGCGGACTCTATAGCAAGAAAAATGGTTTAAAGAGGGAGCTTATATAAATTGCGGAAAATAGGGTTATTACGTTAAAAACTATAGAAGTGGGCAGAGTTACTACGTAGTAAAAGGTATGAGACTAGTAGATAATATATACGTACAGAGGGATAATAATATGCTGCGAGGAATAAAAGAATATTTAATTAAAAGTTTTGCGTTTTATTATAATAACGTATACTAGATTTATAAAGACGCTAAGTATAGCGTAAGCTATTAGCTATAGGAGCTATTACCTATAGGATATAGAGGAACTAATAAACTAGTTCGCAGATCGGATATTAAGGATGATGACTTTAATATAGGCGAAATATTTCATGACGATAAGGTAATATGGGCCGTTTACTAAGAATGAGTAGACCTTAGAGATGTTATACTAGAGGTAAAGGATAATTCCACTATAGAATAGGGAATATTAGTAGGGATTAAAACCCTACTAGACACGATGTCTATCGCTTTATAAGACGTAAGAGAAGTAGGATAGTAAACTATTTCGGCACTTAATAAAGGTAAAAGGCTAAAGACTTAAGATTCTCACGATAAGATGCAAGATGACTAAGATTCTTAAGACGAGATGAGGTAAGCTTAAGGACCTATAACGGACGATAACCAATAGAGCAAAGTAATGGCTTAGTTTAGTAATATACGAATAAGCTTAGGATAAAGTTTCCTAAAGGTATAAGACTCTTAAGACGAGATGAGTGAGATTTAAGACTTTTAAGACAAGATAAGAATACTAAGTAAGCCTAGTTAGACTAAGGCTAAAGTAAAGCTTAAGATAGAAGCAAGCTTAGGATTAAGGATCTAAAAGGGTTAAGAATTTAGAGTGCGAATTAGGATACCTATAAGTAAGAGGCAAGGGGCTTTTTTATAAATTAGAGAATCTGTAGTATAAACAGTAATTAGACTAGGAGACGAATATATAAACCTAGAAGATTTACTAGTAGAATATAGTGTTCGGACTAAAGATCGAAAAGTTAATACCAAGATTAAGAAGTATAAAGGCTTTAACGTCAGGAAAAAATTTACCAGCATTTAATTTTACTTTTCTGCCATTTTAGCATTTTCTAGCATTTCTAGCATTTCCTAGCATTTAGCTGCTAAATGCCGTATTCAGAATCAAGTGTTAGCATTTAGCTGCCAAATGCCGCATTTAGAATTAAGTGTTAGTATTTAGCTGCTAAATGCCGCATTTAGAATCAAGTATTAGCATTTAGCTACTAAATGCCGTATTTATAATTAAGTATTAGTATTTAGCTACTAAGTGCTAACTATAAGATTACTAAGCACATATAAAAGTATAATTTTTATAATTTTCATATTTTATATACACTTTATTAATATTACTAAGCATATATAAATGTATAATTTTTATAAATTTAATATTATTAATAAAAATTTAATATTTTATATTTTATATATATTTTATTAATATTAGTAAGTATAGGGGGCGGGGCGGCATTATAAAAAAATTTATTAGTATCTTAAATTAGGTTTATGCTAATTAAGCAATTTTAGCATTTAGCTGCATTTAGTTGCATTTTACGGCCATATACTACACCGCCAATAATAATGCTGCAATTTGCGGCTAAACGCCGCCTTAATAATAAAAGTGCTATAAGCTATAGCTTAATGCTCTCTTAGAAATAATAATACTAGAAATATTTTAGTTAACTAAGTTTACTATATATGCTACGCTACTACCTATAAGTTACTGGAAGATACGTCCCTTAGCCTACGTATACGCTACTATATAATTATAATAGGTTTCGCTATATAGCGGCTATATATAGTATTCGGAACTATCTATAGTTATATTATACTCTTATAATTATTACCAGCATTAGATAGTCTTGATGTCTTCCTTTTTACCTTAGCCTACTTTTAAGCTTAAATCGGCCTTCTCCTCGTACACCAACTTATGCAGTAATAACATAAATTTAGTTAACTTTAACATCCTCTACTTAATACTCGACTTCTAATTAGCTATAATAGTACTATAGTAGACGGGCTTAGTCTATCCTCGTTAATTTATTTAAGTAAATAGTTACTTTACCTCTAAGAGCTTATAGCTTAGCTTAACTATAATAGTATAATTTACGCGCTATAGGTTAATAGACAGCCTAATTAATATAAAGGTGTAAAGTAGGATCCACTTAGAGTTATTAGTGTTAAAGGTTTGCCTAGCCTCGGCCTTCTTAATATTGGATATACCGGCTATATAGCGGAGTACCTTATTTTTACCGTATTCTTTATATAGCCTATTAAACTAACAAGCTAGTGTAAAAGGTAAGCGAGTAGTAATAATAATTTTACACGCTAAACTATCTATTTATTTTTTAACATAAACGTAATTATAGATTTTTTTAGCTTAAAAGAACTTTACATTCTATTAAAAATAGCAGTTAAGTATATTAGTGAACTTCTTACTAAGCGGGTTAGTAGTCCACTTAGTAATAATTGGGTCCTTAAGTATACAACTCTAAGTTTTTAGGCATTTATTATTGGACTTATTAAACTTATTAGACTTAATTATAATAGGGGCATACTGGTCCCAGTATTAGACAACCTAGGCTACGCTTGCTACCGTTTTCGCGTTAGTATATAACTTAGCTTAGGTAAGTTTTGGTATCTTAGGTTTAGTATTTAGATTACTGCCATCTTCCTTCTATATAGCCAGAAGTTCCTTATATCGGCGCCTCTGCTCTATCCTTACTTAGTCCTCTATAGCTATAATTATAGCCGCCTTAGTATTATTAGGGTTGGCCTATAACATAACTAATTTAAGATAGCTGTTCTTTGGGATAAGCTTTTACTAGTTAAACTAGAGTATTAACTTCCCTCTACGTATTTAAAACGTTGGAATAACTATATGGAAAAATATAGCTAGTTCGCCGAATTTCCTATCTGCTATTACTCTAGCTAGGTTAATCTTCGCATCCTTATAGAGACGGTTAAATTCCTTCTTCTTTAGCTAAATATTTTCTTCTTTAAGCTTAAGCAGTACTTCGAACTCCGTTTCCTTTAGCTTATTAGCTTCTTCCCACTTTAGCCTTTTTAATCCTGCTATAATAAACCGCATTAGTTGCATTAGGTTTCCGTTATTAGGTATACTAGATACACCCTATACGGCAGGGCTGCGATTATACGTAATACGGTACTTTTTAACCATATCCTTAATAAACAACATTAAGACTCTACCGGTCGCGTCTAGGTGGCATTTATCCCAGAGGATACGCCTAACCTATATTACACTCTTTAATTTCTAATATATTTTAGGGGATTAGCTATTTAGGTGTTTCTATATATTGGTTTATATAGTAATAAACCCGCGTATTAGTTATGTGGTAATATAATTTCGCGTAGTAATTAAAAGAAATTAGGTTAAGTGTCTCGGCGCTAATAGCTCTGTTATATTAGGGGTAGGGCTATAATTATTCTTAAACCTAGCTTTACCCTATAGGTGTAATAGGAGAGCCTTACTAACCAGATATATATTATTATCGTTTTTCTATTATTTCTTATTAGTCTACTTAAGAGCCTTGCGGATTTGCGGCTATTTATCCTTTTTTAGTTTACTAAATATCTTAACTTTATTATAGCTAGGGGCAAGAATTGTAATCTGGGGCGGGTTAGGGCGCTTTATAATCGCGCCGTCTTATAATATTATACTTACGTCCTTTAGGAATCCTGGCAGGCCCAAGGTCGGCGTAAGGATAACTAAGTAGCCTCGCTGTGGGTCTGTAGGGTATAGCTTCTTAGGGTTGTCTTTGTAGTAGTATACAATCGGCTACTTTGCTACCTATAGGCATTTTAAATTCGGCGGATGCATTTTAGGTAGGTGGCAGGTTATATCCCTAGTAGCTTAGGCCTCTTAAACGTTTATTATATTCTAATAATAAAAGTAGTTTATTAGCTATTAAGTGATTATTTATATAGTCTTGCCCGCGCTAGGTTCGTCTGCATAGATACCGCCTCCTTTAATTATCCTCTCTTGCTTAAATGCCTAAGCTATATATACCACTTAGTATAGGCTAAATTTAAAGCCTAATGCGAGGCCCTAATTAGGGAGTTTGATTAGGGCGGTCTTAGAAAGTGCTTTTAATAAGATAAATAAGAAATACTCTAGAGTAAGTAGAAGATCCACCTCCATTACGTACGCTAGTGCGCTATTTAGGTTATCCTTCCCGGCCTTATAGAGCTAGGCTAAGAAAGTTTACTAGTTAAGTTCTTCCTCTATATTTACGTCTTGGTTATTATTATTAACCGAATCCTTATCTTAGTTACTATTATTAACTAAATCTTTATCTTTATCTCCACTCTCTGTGTCCTTAAAGTTAGTATAATATAGGAACTAATTATTGTGTCCACCGGCACGTTACGGTAATTTACTATCCTCTACGGTAACATCTTAAGGGATATTAACGGTTGGTGATGTAGTAGTAGGGTCGTCTATTATATCGTTAGGCTAGTGTATACCTTTAGGTTTAGTAATAGATTGCGGTAATTTACCGTTATTTGCGGTAATTTCTTTAGTACCGCTGTTACTCGCTAATATAGGCTTATAGGCAGATGGGTTATATCTTTCCTTTACTAATTACCTTCTGCGCATAACCGGCTTATTATTACTATTTTCCATAAGGGTGCCTGCCGCTAATTCTACTTAAGGGCGTTTCCTACTTCTATTTAGGTTAGCCTTATAACTGTTTAACTTCCTAGGCGCAGCTAGCTCGCTTTTATTATCCTCCGCTAGGGCACTTATTGCCAATCTTAGTTAAGGCCACTTATTATATCTGCCCGATTTAGTCTTGCTATTGTCCGATTTCTTATATCTAATAGGCTCGCCCTTGCTATCTTTATTAGAGCTATATGCTACTAATTCTAAATAACTCCGCTTCTTACTTTCTCCTAGTTTACTCTTACTACTAGCCTTACGCGGCGTTAGGACTTACTAGCTATCTTTTACGCTATATCTATTACGTCTAGGCGCCTTAGATTCGATAGCTAGCGGTATATTATTAGTGGTAGCGACTTGGGAGTTTAAGCTAGGAGGCGAGAGTAATGCTACAAGCACGGCCTCCTTTATACTATTTCGCGCTATTTCGCTAAGAGCTATAATAAGTATGCCCTCTAACCGTATTATAAGGTTTTTATATCTCTACAGCAATATATAGATATTCTTTTTAGGCGGACCGTTAATATTAAGCTCTATATAGGCTCGCAGTTCCTCCTATAGCTTGCCTAGAGCTATATATAGGTTTCCGCTCATTAGATATAAGACTTAAACCACCCTAATTATTAACCTACCTATTAAGCCTATGGATTGGATTTTAATCTTAATATCTCCTATATTAATTGCGTTGCTTGCCACTAGGGTTGCTAGCTAAGGCAAAGGAATACCGTATAGTAGGGTTATAGTAACGTCCATGGGCTATATCGCATGCAGCAGCTAAGGTAGTGTCGTCTTATCTCGTGCTTTAGTCTTTAGGGGTAATATATATTTACGCAGAGCATACCCACTCTTAGAGGTACTTAGTACCCTCCTCGCGCGATTAAAACAAGCACTTTTTATAATTTTTAGGATTACCTGCAGTTTCTAATCCGGTAAAGTATTAGTAAATTATAAGAGTTACTTATAAAACTCCTTAACGTACCCTTTTTTTATTATTATAGAGTTACCGTAATATATCACGTGCTTAGGCTTAACTTTAATTACAACATCTTTAACCTTCTCTTTTAGTCTATTATAGTTTTTAATACTTATTCCAAAGCCTTAGGTAATATCCGCATCTTTAATTAGCTTTAGGTTTACCTTATACCACACGTCCGGCTTTACCTATAGTTACATTATTATTAAGTCGCTTATTCGGTTAGGTATATACAATATTACGGCATATATTAAGTAGAAGGTGACTATTAAAGTAGGAGGGCTTTATACGGTAGCTAGCTATTGCTATACTAGTATAACTCTAGTATTAGATATAGTTAGAGGTTAGTTATAGGAGAGATAGAAGGTAGAGTAAGTAAAGTTAATTAAGAAAAGGTAAAGAGGTAGATCTTATAATTACCCGCATATGCCCATATAGAGGTGAAATTGGCTATAGTTTACTACTATTAGTTAGGGTAAATACAGCTAGACTTAGTACTATGCAGTTAAATAAGGGCATAATTATATAACTTATAGGGACTACCCTACCTAGCCTATTTAGGGCTAGGTGGCGGTTTAATACCGCTAAACTCTTACAGTTTTTAATATAAGCGATTTATTAAGTGCCTACAAAGGGGTAACTAGTTATTACGGCATAGTAGACTATAGGAGGTTATAGGCGTTACTATGTTTCTTATTATTATATGGAGTCGGTATATATACGCGCCGCCAGAGTTAGAGGGCTGGCCTGCGTCTATATATACGGGCTCTATTACTACAAAGTGTTTGCTATACGACAGGTAGTATTTCTAGTAGATAGTGACGTATTACACTTATTATAGGCGTTACTATATTTCTTATTATTGTATAAAGTTGGTGGATATGCGCGCCACTAGAGTTAGAGGGTTGGCCTACATCTATACGTGCGGACTCTATCGCTGCGAAGTGCTTAGTATATAACAGGTAGTACTTCTAGTAGACAGCAACGTATTATACTTACTTTATAATCGCTAGTGTTATTATTATACTATATAGTACTTAAGGGTCTACCAAATAAGTCTATTTGGAATAATAATTATCTAGTATATAGGATTTATGTCTGTGTATAAATATCTAGTATTTATTTAAACGCATATCTACCGCAAAAGGTAGTAGGAGGTTTTATATTTTATATTATAAGTTTATATAATTAATAGCATTTTACGGCATTTTGCGGCATTTTAGGGCATTTTAGGATAATAGACATGTTATATATACCAGCATCTAGCCACTTAACAACATTAACTTATCTTACTATTTATCTATTTAGTGTTATATAAGAGGTTAGTATTCTACTATAGTATTTATTATATTAGAGTCTCTTAAATTTAATATCTTTATTTTAGATCTATTTAGAACTATATACAGTTTTATAATATCCCGCTCCCTACCCAGTACTCCAGTAAGAGATTATTTAGTTAATAATGCCTTTTCTCTTACTAATTAAGGGAGGAAAAGACTTATACTTTCTAGTAGTGGTAGGCTATACTTATTAGTAATATTTTTAATAGATTATAGTATTTAAGTTTCCGTTTACCTATAACGTAATTAGCCTGCCTATAGTAAAGTGCTTTTACTTTACTACTTACTTCTCTTTTCCCTTACCCTTCTATACGTCTATATACTCATATTATAAACTATAAGAGCTTAATAGTGCTAGACTATCGCCTAGCCTATATTAAGAGATAGGCTAGATAGGGTAGTCCCCGTAACTTATACTATACCGCGTCTTCCTCTATAGGTTAGTCTTGTTACTATAAATTTACCCTTATACATATTTAACCTGTAGAGTATATAACTATATACTTTACCGCCAAGGCCTTACTTATATAATTTTATTAGGGCGCGCCTTATTTCCTTACCTTTACTAGTTAATTTAACTCTACTAACTACCCACCCTTACTCCTACCCTACTAGCATCTACCTCTACGACTAGTGCCTCTGTAGATCTATCTAAGCTATAGAGCCTTATAACGTAGTAAGTTAGCTACCTTATCTTCGGCCTTAGCTATATAATAGAGGGTCTGTATTTACTAATACGTTTATATAGACCACCGCTTAATATAGCCTGCCACTAAAATGGACCTACCCACTAATTATTTTATAACTTATGACGTTAACTACGTCCGTAACCATAAAAAGTTCGCTAAGGGTGTTATAGTTTTTAAGATTGCCTTAGCTATAGTAACTATAGGCTCTAGTGTCTCGTAAGGTAATAGTAAGGGCCCTACGCTTAATAAGCCTTTTCTTCTAAAGCTTGGCAGTCTATACCTCTCGGCCAACAACGCTTTAAAATGCCATCTCTATCTATTTACCGGCCATATACACGCTAATTGTCCTCTTAAGAAAGCCTCTTAACTTTATTATAGCTACGGTAAGACCGGTTATCTTAAAGCTAACTACCTTAACCCTATGTGCAATAATTATAGGGAAGCCGGTTATCTTAAGAGCAACTGTTTTAGTATAACATGCAACTAATATAGTGCTATAGGCCATAGAAAGTAAGACTATCCCCAGCTATTAGGTAAGAAGAAGCGGACTTACCTAAACTATAGCTCCCTAGACCATTAAACTGTCTTCTATAGTTAGGTATATAAGAACTATAAAGTTACAGGGCATAATATTAATAATTGCATAAGTAGACCTACTTTAATTTAGGCGATAGACGCCGTAACCGCTCTGGGTAAGGTAGATACACTAGGTGCTACCGCTTTAAGTACAGCTACTACCTCTCCGTCGCCTAAACCTTTTAATACAGCCGGCTTTTATCCAGTGGCGGATGGCCTAGTAGATAATCTAAACACCTATGTGGAGGATAGCAATTCCATAATAGCCGAATCTTTAGATGCACTCCAGCTTTTAAATAACAACTACCTTATAGTTTAGTTTATTATACAAATTATTAAAGAGTATATTATAGCATATAGCATTATATTCTAGGTGTTTTACAAAACCGGTAGAATACCTACTTATTATTTATATAAAACGGCGTCTATCTAATTTACGGATGCTAATATTGCCGGCAACGTTAAGGTTAACACTACTAATACTGCTTCTCCGGTTACTTAACGACTATTACATCTAACCACGCTTAAGCATCTTACTCGTATTCTCCCGCAAGATGCTATAACCCTATAACTTTACTATATTAGGTTTGTTGTCGCCTCTAATAAACTCGTACTAGGTACGCGTATATTGCTTAATAAGTACTTCTTTATTAACAGGGACTTCGGCCTATTTATACTACAAATCTATAAAGCTTGGGATATACTGTTAAATAGTCCTACGGTTATTATCTACTTCTTTATACTAGGCACTAAATAGCTTAATAGTTATATCGCGAGCCTAAACGCGAGCCTATAACAGCAGAGCATTAACAATCCTTTAGGTTGCTAGTGGAAGAACTATAATATAAATGTCCAGCTTAGCATGCAGCTCTTAGTAGAGGACCAACCATCGTATAAAATCCCCGCGAGGTATTAATTCGATAGCATTTTTAAGTATTTTATAGTCTAGTTCTATACCGCAGTCACGAGCCTTAAGGCCGTTAATTAGAACCCCTAGGTACCCACTATTATTTATCTTATTACCTTCCTAGGTAGCGCGGACTAAGTTTACTATACTACTATCTAGATAGTTAATAGTCTTACCCTTCGTACTAACTCTATTATTAATATCTTATTCCTAGGTAAAGACGCAGATAGCTAAGCCAGCTAGAAAGGAGTTATTATTAATACTACTTCCTTTAGCTCCGGCTATAATTACTATACTTTTATCTTTCAACTATAGGTGGGTCACAAGTTTATACTAAACCCCGCATTCGCTTTAGAGCATATCCTAAGCAGCGACGACTTTATAATAGTTGGTAACCTAAGCAAAGCCCTAATTACGGCACAGGGTATTAAATATCTCGTAACTAAGCGTGTCCCTAAGGTTGGAATCTCCTAAGAGATTAACACTCTACGCCACCTATAGTAAGGAGGCGATAGTTTCTATATTAAGCGCTAAATTGCGCTATCTAATAACTTTACAGATCTCCCGCGTATTAATTACTTTAACTGCAATATCGCTAAGTATAGGAAGAACTCAGTTAATAATACCCTTAAGGCCGTCTTATCGCTACTTAACAAAGAGTAAACGGGTACCTATACTGCGCTCAAATATATAATAAGCGGTATTTTGCTAATATAAGGCCCCAGTGGTGTTAGGAAATTAACCTTCCTAACTATCTTAGTATAATACTAGTATTAACTTAGGTCGCCTTAGCAGGATCCTACTAGAATCTGGGTCCTATTACTGCTTAATTACCAACTAGATATACTAGCTAAGATAATTAATAATGCGCTTATAGAGGACTATAAGGCACTAATTACGCAAGGCCGTCCCGCCAAATTTCCTATCGTTCTTTACCGCTATATACGCTTAACGGAAACTAAGGTCTATAAGTAGGATGCCGTTATATAGCGAACAGCGGCAGGTATTAATACTTATCCTAAGTATTTTGAGGAATAGGATAACTATGCTATAATTAACAAGGACGCGTCTATGCTAAATATAGCATTCCTGCTTTACCGTACGTTTAAGGCTAGCAATGCTACTAGCTTTAATAAGCGGTTACAGGTTATAGATTTGTCTAAAGGTTAGTAGTTATTACGCCTTATAGGTGTCCTGGATAGCGATGGAAACCTATATCCTATTATAGACCCTAATACGACTAAATACGCCAAATTCCGCTAATACTTATACTAATTTGCGCTTAGTAATAACATAACGTAAGATAATAAGATGGGATTAATACTCGCGGCTAATGTAGTTATTGCAGACCTAGCTAAGAAGGCTAATATTATTCTTATAACACCCGATGTGGTCTTATAGACTTATATACATTCTATTAGCGCTATACGCGTAGTTTTCTACGACAAGGCTAAGAAGGCGTCTAAGCTAGGTAGTCTTGCTAGGTTCGCCTAGAGCAGATTATATTTAATTTAGGGAGGTCTATAGATCTAAGCTGGCGACCCCATGCCTTAGGTTCTCCTTAGTAATATATACTAACTAAAACCAATCCTTGGTCCCAATTTTAATAATCCGTTCCACTATTAGAAATCTATCTCCCTCTATATACGTCTCCTCGCGGCTAGTATAGATACGGTGTAGTTCTCGCTATAATATTAATTTGTTAAAGATATTGTATATCTTATAAATGCCGTCCTACTATATGGCTAGCTTTAGATAAGCCTAATAGTTAAGGACCGAGAGCAGTTGAAGCTGGCGGCGAGCTTTTTTAAGAATATGCTGCGCTGTAACCACCCTATTACCTTCCTCGCCGTTAATGGTACTATATAGGTAAATAAGCTTAGCTAATTAACGTATAACCTAGTCCACGCTTAACGCGCATTCTAGGTAGCTATAGCGCTAATAAACTTTAGATTTAAGCTATTAGAGGTTAACCTTGCCGTTCTATATATAGCCTAACTTGCTATCTACTCCGCAGCGCTATATGCGCTTAAAGAATGGTGCTACGCCCAGTAAGATAGCAGCAAGTGGCGGGAATTTGCGCCAGTAGTCAGTAAGATTAAGGTCTTTACTATTAACGGCATTTAAGGCGGCCAGGTGGAGTTATTGGTATACAATATAATAGTTGCCGGTCCGCTAAAATTTGTCTAAGATACGGCAAGGAACCTTCTTATAATTACTAGACTATAAGTAGGCCTTATTATCGTTAGTAGTCCCTAGGTAGTCTATAATTATTATACCAGCAATAAAACCTTTATAAATACCGCGTATTATAAAATTAAAAAGTAGTATAAGGATAATAAGGTATTTATTAACCTTAAGAATCCTAAATAGAAAGAGCACTTCTAGCAACTTATCGCCCCGTTTAACGTTAACGAAACTATATAGCATGTCTACCGCTAGTATACAGCCGATTATATGCCTATTTTATACAGCATAGATATTAACTTTAACATTACTATCCCTAACTTCGCGGGTATAGCAAATATTAGCGGTACTAGTAATTATACTAAAGCGTAAAATAAGGCTAATAAAGAGGGCGCTAATAATAACGGCTGGGGCGGTGCTGGTAATAATAACAAGAATAATAATAATAGAGAGGATGTTAGTGGCGTTAGAATATAAAAAGGGTAGTAAGAATAGATGTTATAGACTTTACTAGCAGTAAGACCCTTAAATAGGGATACTAAATAGAAGTTAAGAGCGGTAGTAGCTATAGGCCTTTAATATTTATAATTTTGCTACAGCACTAGGTAAAATACGGTATATTGCGATATTATATATTATAGCTAAATAAGATCTCTAAAACAGATAAGCGCATTATAGTAAAAATAGCCTAATTTATAAAGCCTAGTAATCCTAGTTTCTATCCCTTTTAGGCTAGCGGTTAATTAATACTAATCCATAATCTAGATTTTAAGGGGTCGTTTAGTTGCAATCTATTACTTTTAAATTTAAACTAAAAGTCTAGTAGAAAAAACGCGTTCCTTTCTAATTTAATATACGTCTATAGCTCTATGGGTTATACGGACGTATATAATCTAAAGCCTTTAAATTTAATCTAGAGTTTAAATAAGGAGCTTTAAGCTCCTAATTTAAACTAACGCTAAGACCTTAGTTCAGATTCTGTATATAGTAAAGTTGCTAACTTTTTAGTAACTTTTAGCGTGTTTTTTAGAATATTAAAAATTTATAGCTAAAGTTAAGTTAAACTAGAATTTAACTAAATAGTCGCCTTAAAATTAGATTAGAGCTCTAGATTAACTTTATTCTAAAGCCCTTATTCTAATTTAAACTTATAACTAAATATTCCCTAAGTACTTAACTAGTTAGATTATAGTCTAGATATCTCGCCAATAACTATAACTATTATTAATTACTCTCCATATAGTATAGGCCGCCTCTATTTTTACTAAACTATAATAACCTTAAATAGGATCTAATCTTTTTCTCACTATAGCTGCCGCTAAGGCAACATAACCTAACGCCCTCTCCTGCTTATATTAGGTATACTATTCCTAGCATTAATATGCCGTTACTATATCTTAAAAAACTTATCGCTAATACTATAGGCCCTTAAAATAATACCTATCCTACTATACTAGCTACTAGCTAGTAAAACATAGAACAAATATAATGTCTATATAGTTGCCCCTAATAGAAGAGCCTATAGTAAAGGCAATTCGCTATACTACGTCTGGATAACCTAAGATTATATATATAGGTAATAATCTTAGGGCTTCCTAGTGCGATAGGAGGTCTTACTATAAGGCAAACTTAACTAAAGTTACTATCTCTACATAGATTAAATTAGCTATAATTAATTAATACCTTCTAGCCCGCCTAGTAAAACGTGTTACGCTAGAAATAGGGCTAGATAAACGTTAGCAATATATTATAATTATAACGAACACCTATATACTATCTCTGCGGATAGCTGTAAATATAACCTAGTCTACCCTATAATAAACTGCCCTTAACAGAGCAGCCCTTAAGGCCCTATCGTTTCGGATAGGCATAGTCTCTATATAGGCGGCCTATATCTACTCCTTATTACAATCTACCCCGGCCTCTAAAAACATCTTAACTAGTAGCTAATATTTAACTATGTGTAGGTCTTAAGGCGCATTAAACAGCGACACCAGACTTAAGGCCACGTCTATACTTAGGACTAAGTTTATACCATCTAGTTTCCACTTATAAAGTAGTATAATAAGTTATTTAAGATTATAGCCGCAGTTCTGCGTATAGTTAAGCTGGGATAAACTCTGCAAGTTTATAGTAGCCGTATGCCCCTTTTCCATATTTACTATATAGTTAATGCCAGGCCGCCCTAGTACCTTTATCTTCTTATATATATTTAACTATACGCGGGCTAGCATATTCTGCATAGCCTTATATACCTATAGCGCTAGTGCCTTTTTATATTCTACTACCTAATAAATAACTTTCTAGATTGCCTACTCGCGTAGTAAATTATTTAGTTATCCGCGAAATAAAATATATAGAATACCGTCCTTAATAATAACCTACTTAAAAGTCCGCTTAATAGTATTAAGTCTCTCCGCAGTAATACCTAAGCCAGTAATAAGCTGTATATCTTTTTACGGGTCTATAGCGCTTATAGAGTTATACCACACCATATTTACGGTATACCGCTATTATATATCGCGTCCTATTATAAAAAACAGTCTAGTATTCTAAGTAGGGAATAGTGGTATTTAGAATCCTATACTTAGTATAACAGAGAGGCGGCGCGATATTAGCAATAAGTAGAGTCTCCTAGCCTAATATAACGCGATCTAGCGTAAATTAGCGCAAAACGCAATAGGTTATGCTATTTAGCGCATTAGTGTCCACAGACATCGCCATACTCTTACTATACTCCTCCTATCTTAACTAGCTTATAATATAGCATAAGCCATAAATACTACTTTAAACATACAGTTCTATACGGATATTATTTTCGGCTCCCTTCTAACTAAACTATAGCAAATTATAGCTTAATACGGCAATTTATAAATAAGCTCTATTTAGCGGTAATATAGAAAGTATAGGATTAAAGTAAAAAGCACGGGCAGTCTAACCTATTATAAATAATATTATCTAAAATAATAGAAACGGAAGAAGGGTAGATATAAGGGCGTTAATATTAAAGAGATAAATAATAATGCACCCTTACGCCATTAAAGCTTAGAGGAGTATTAGACAGCCTATTATAGGGCTAAGCTAAAGTAATATAATAAGTGGCCACTTACACAATATATAGACGACGATGCACTATTATATTATTAAACCTTAAAAGGGTATTATACAACCAATTATAAGGCCGAATTAGAGTAAGGTAATAAATAGCCACCTATATAAGCTCTAGGCAATAATATTATTAATAAGCCGAATAATGGGGCTGCGGATATATACTATAACAATAATTCCGCAATATTTAATAGGGTGTACAACCTAGTAATAGTTAAGACTAATTAGTAAACTTTAACTAAAACATCTATAGACGTCTTTTAGACTAAAACATTTAAAGAGGCTACTAGCCGCGCTATAGGAAAGCCTCTAGGACGGAACTAAGGAAATCTATAAACTATGGATAATATTGCGGCAGTATACGATATTATACCGCGTATTAAGCGTACTAGTAATATACCAGATAAAACACCTCCCCTATTTTATTTATTTAGCAATAAGGCAGAATATATATAGGTCTTATAGTAGGTAAGCTACGGGACTTCTAACCGCGCTATTAACGAATAGTTTAATAATATTAGGCTTTAGGGAGTATTTGCCAACTATTTTTCTTACTAAAGTGCTAATAATATTAAAGCAAAACTACTTTCAAAATAGATATAATCTAAGAGTAATTAACCGCAGTAGATTAAAATAATTATAACCGTAGGGGACTAGTAGCTGCTAGTACATTACCAAAATGCTCTAAAGATCGTATCCTTCCTTATTAGTCACGGCCCTTTCTAAGGAGATATAACTTTCTCGCCAATAAGGTAGTACTTATTAGTAGGAACAAAAATATACAATAAGCTTAATACGGCAGACTGGTAGTAGAAGATATAAAAGCAGCTACCGCTCGGCGTAACCGTAGTGCTAATTATATTAGCCAGCAATAAAACCTAACTAATATAACACGCTGGTGGTAAGAAAGTATGGCCGCTTTATATTTTAATTGGAAACATTAAACTGCGTATTTAATAATCTGTAAATTAACTAGCCCTATTATTGCTTATATACCTCCCGGTCTATATACCTAGCAACTAAATAATATAACTAGCGGTGCAATATAAGACCCTTGCGGCCATCCTTAAACGTATACTTTAGCGATAACCCTACTACTAGTATAGTTATGCTAATAATGCCTATAGCATTAGAGAAAGCTAGCAAAGAAGGAGTATATCTCCTATACGCGGATAGCTAGGATTAATACTACTTTCTACTTTTAGCTATATTTATAGCTAATTACAAAGAATAGGTTACGCTTATAGGTATTAAGAGTAGCCGTAAATATTCAACTTATTATATATATATAAATAAACGGCATAATCTAACAACTGCTATTTAGCGACCGTGGCCGTTTTATATATACTAATTAACAAAAGACCAAATATAAATACAGTAGGAAGGTTGCGATACTAATAAGAAGGATAACTTAGATTATATTCGGCCGTTCCACAACTTTATATAGGGCCATAATCTATCTAATATCCATAAGATAATGGCGCCTAATTTCCTACACTAGGTGCTTAAAGGCCTCACTAGTAAATATCTTATACACTAGATTAAGGGGCTTATATAAAGCAAAATATAGGCCGGAAAATATTAGGGCCTTAATATCCCGCGTATAGATAATTACGGCCAGGAGATATTAAATATTAATACACTTATTACCACCCGCTTCGCATAGGTAGAACAATTTACTGATATAATAGTGTGGGATAGCTAGGCAAATATCAGCTAATAAATAGGAAAGATATATAAATCTCTATTACAACAATTAGTCCCCGCTATAGCACCCTTACTAAAACAGAATAAAGGCGCTATGCTATTTATCTAAGCATTTATGGACTTCACTATACTATCTCAATATATATTATATAACGAATTAACTATCCGGTACCTAGCAGTAGCTATTTATAGAATAGATAAGATAAAGGATATATTCCTTCCGTTTTAACTAAGTAAGGTAGGACTATTACACTTTAATATTCCTAAGCTATATACCATTACCCACTATCCGGAGAGTATTTAGCAACTAGGAGCAATTAGAGGTATAAATATAGAGTATTTAGAGCAAGCATATAAGCTATAGAAGGCATTTTACCGCAGGACCAATAAACAGAACAACTATAAAGAGCAGATGCTATAATATAACACTATATATCTTAACACTATACTTTAGAACAAACTCAAGCTATAGGCGTTAACTAATATAATTAATATAGTAGACCTAATAAGCATAATACAGACAATATAACTAGGCCCTACAGTTAATATATACGCACATCGCTTATATATATAGAACTTCAACGACTATATAACTTAAACACTTTAAGACTAGAGAATTAATATATCTATCTAACGTATGGTTAAGGAGGTACAGCGCTAGATAAAGATTACCAACCTTATATCTAAACTAGCCCCCTTTATAAGGGAATGCTATAAGCAGATTAATGGAATCCGGTAAATAGACTAGGACGTTAACCGACTAAAGGCCAATAATAATTGGGTATTAAAGATGCCCTTAAGCATCCATTATAGCATTATATACTATATTCGCTTTGGGAAGGATACCACTAATACTAATAAGCTTAATAAGGTGTTTACTTAATATACCCTATTATAAGCTAACACTAGAGCCCCCTACTATAATGCTATAATAGTGCAAAAATATAAGTAGGCAAACGATAGTCTCCATAGCAATAAAGTAGGGAGGCTTTATCTACTACTTACAATCTAGGATACTAGGCGATTAAATAGTAAAGGCAAATACCTAAAATACGCTAGTACGTTAGTAGAGACCCTCCAAGTTTATAATAGTGGTAAGATTAACGCAAGAACCGGAATACTTAGAGTGCAGAGTATAAAGCTATTTAACAGTAGGATAAAACGTACGCTAGATACCCTTTAGATATATAACATTAACTATATTATAAGGCCCATCTCACTTATACCAACAGATATTAACATTATAAACTGTTTCTTTATAAATAACTACAGTAATTAGGATATATATAATACTATATATAACGAAGATTTTAAGCAAATAAATAGGGCATAGGTTAATGTATATATAAGGAAATAGGCTCGCACTAAACGGTAAATAAATACAACTTAGCTAAAATAGCGGTAAGTTACGACTAGCGGCGCCGGATTATAATAAAGGGGCAGATTGCCGCAACTATAATAAACTAGAACATAATACTACCACACATCGCCCTCTACGCGCTAGCTACCCTTTATATCCTATATACTATACTATCTACCTTAAGAGCAGGCAAATATCGCGAGGAACTAGGCTTCTATGCGGTATAGAAAAAATATTATATAAAGTAGGACCCTACGCCATAGTAAGGTAATCTAATCGCCTTATTATAAAGCCTAACAAACAGTCAGGCCGTCCTCCTAACTTATTATTATAAGTTTATTAAAGCTCCTTTCTATATACTTAGTAAGAAATGCCTAATTTATATTATAAAAGTTAACTAGGTTATTATTTAAAGTATATTAAGTATAAGACTCTAGACCATCTAGCGTTTTCTAGGGAAGTAAGGTGCATATAAAAGCCAAATAGTTCTACTAAACTAATATACTTATCCTCTACCCATCCTATAAAAAAGTAAACAAAGACGCTATAAGTTAAGTAGTAGCTCCCAAGATAATCTAGATCTTAAAGGGGATAATATTAGGCTCTATACTATAACTATCTCTATTAAAAGGCAAGGCTGTTATTAATATGCTATAGTACGACCTATTATCATTAATTTTAATAACGTTATCCTAACGGATAGTCCCGTTCTTATTAAATAAAAGCCTATAAACCCTAAGCGACCGCAAGATATCCAAAACCCACACTTAAAAAAAAAATATATTACTTAAATAAACAACCGCTATAGGATAACTTTAGACGATATATAAAGCAGCCACTTAGCCTAGTTAATATAATAATATACAGTATCGCTTAGACACGTCTTATTATATAAGTAATAATAGGCTCTATACCTAAAGAGCTCTATCTCTCTCCCTAGCCAGAAATAAATATAAGCGGTCTAAATATACTAATAAAGCAGACGTGGAAAAAGGCGATTACTATTACAGACCGTTATAAAAACCCAATAAATAGAGCATTAAGTATGCTACTAGGGCCGGCGGCACGCAAGGTTCGCGGTCCTTAGATTTAATAGCACTATACTAACTAATTTTTCAGCTATACAACCAGCTTAGCGTGTTTTGGTATTATATAATAAACGCAGTACGCGATACCGTTACTAGGAGCTATAACTGCCTTAAACTAAATACTAAGGCTATAGCAGAGGAAGTAGCGGAACTACTTAAGGATAACCGCTTTACGCTTAGTGGCCCAATTAGTACTCTACCTTTTACTATATCTAACTAACTAAGGCTAGAATAAAGAGATAAGATTTAGGGCGCTAATTATCACACGTTATATTAAGCGCGTGTTCTTTAATACTAGGCTAAGGTCACTTACTTTTAATAAGAATAGTACTAACCTCTTCTTACCTATTACAGCTAATATAATATAGCTTATATACGTAGCGATTTAATATACTTTTAAAAACTATAGAAGCGGAATATAAGTTATTTATAAGTTTAAAGCCAACGCTATAATTATAGGTAAATCTATAGAAAGCCTCTTACTATACTTACTAAAGCGTATTATAAATAGTTGGGAGCAACTATAAAATACCTAAAAGAGCTATTAACCTAAGCGTAATAAAAGGCTACGCAGGCTACTTCTATAATAAGTTAATAAAATACAGAACATAACCAGAGATAAGATGCTATAGACTTAGTAGGCAATTAGCAATCCGTTTAAGAAT
>Ga0307515_10005028_pt1 | contig 26940 bp, 35 predicted proteins | sample 17_EM_MG_FD_194513 | JGI IMG/M metagenome (GOLD analysis project Ga0307515, IMG submission 194513) | Populus trichocarpa ectomycorrhiza microbial communities from riparian zone in the Pacific Northwest, United States - 17_EM | ecosystem: Host-associated > Plants > Roots > Unclassified | place... | reverse complement strand
TCCACGTTGATCTGCCCATAGGTTGTCAGCACTCCAAAGACGACTCCATCTGCCCCTTCCTCTTTGAATACCCGAATGTCTTCCTTCATAACCTGGATCTCCGCCTCCGAGTATAGAAAGGAACCGATTCTCGGGCGAATCATGGTCTGTAGTGATGATTATGCCGTCCGACGATCGCGAGAGGGGTATCAATACATTCAGATTGGATATCAACTTGTAAACACGAAAGGCGTTCTCGAGAGCTCACCATGATCGGAACTGTTGGCCCTACGGCATTCCTCACCGCTCTGAACAAGCCGAGGGATGGAGTGAGACCGCCACCATTTGTGAGGTTCGAGCAGAGTTCTAGCCTGTCCGCTCCTCCTCGTACGGCACTGTTATTGATCACGATCATCATATCATGGAGAGGGGAGAAAAACGGTTAGTCTGCAGGTCATTTATAGGTTATCTGGCGAGGGGAGAGCACCGACGAACGCGATTGCCGATTCGACAGAATCCACACAGACCTCCATGACCAGCACCACCATTTTGACACCTTCACGCGAAGATTGGGAGATTACGAGTGAGGATTCGCTCTTCGTGCCTTCCTGACCTGTGTACCTGGGTCTCCGTGGGAATGTCGATAAGGTGGCTTCCGCGAGAAGAAAGAGTTTCCCACGTTTGCCAGCCGCGCCGTCCCGTCTGGGCTGACTTGCCGGCGAGTGGTTTTGCGGTTACACCTTTGTCTCTAAGACTAAATTTCTCTCTGGATGAAGAGAGAACTGGAAAGGATCTCGGGTCCCGGCTCGGTCGACGTCGATTCTCCCCGTGCAAAGCGACGAAAAGAAACCGCGCAAGCCGCCATGCCAGCCACCACCTCCAAATCTAACAACGTCGCGTCGGATCCCAGCGCGATCAAGTTCAAGCAGGATGCCCTTTCTCTCTGGTCAACCGTCAGGGATGCGACAAACAAAGAGTGCGCTTTCATCCTCTCTCACCTCTCCAACCGTCCTCATACTCGTTCCGTGGTCACAGGGGTCGTCTGCTCTCTACAGAGTTCATGCGTCTCCCGTCAAAACGCAACTACGCGGACTATTACCAGCAAATCCAAAATCCGGTCGCCCTCGACGAAATCAAGTCTCGGATAGAAACTGAAAAGTACCCCAGCCTCGACGCAGTCAGACAGGACCTGGAACTCTGCTTCAAGAACGCGAAGAAGTACAACATGAAGGATAGTCCAATCTGGAAGGATGCCAAACACCTTCACGTATGTTGGCGACACCAATCCGCCATTTACTTGACACTACTGACCTCCCTCAGAAACTTGTCAACAAGGAATACACCCGGTTGACGGGAGACTCGCCGGTGGAGGCAAAGGCCGGGGATGGAGAGAACGATGGGGACGCAGGGTCCGGAGATGAGGGAGGGAAGAAGAAGAAGACACCCAACCTCTCTCGGATGCTCAAGTCGCGTTTGCAGAAGCTGGTCGACAGGACCGACGACGAGTGTGTCCCATCCCATATTTTTATCGGTTAACATGTTTTGACCTCGATCCTTCAGTGGACGGGTTGTCTCTGCGGAATTCATGGAACTCCCCAACAAGAAAGTGTGGCCTGGTTACTACAAGGTGATCAAGAAGCCTCAGTGTTTCGAGAACATTTTTGTACGCGTTTCCCGTTGCCAGCGGTCAACATTATCTCACCCCTTCACCGCAGAAAAAGCTGAAACGGAAGGAATACCATACAAGCACCGACTTTTCTAAGGATGTCCAGCTCGTCTTTTCGAACGCGATGGAATTCAACTCGGAAGAAAGTCAGATCCATGAAGACGCGCAGACTTTGAAGGTGTGCTTCATGCAAGCGGTTGTTCATGCTCTCTGGAAGGCTGAACCGACTGCCATAGTCCTACTTCCATCAGCTTATGTCTGATCTCCCTGCACCATACTCTCTTCCTGAGTATTCAACTTCGACCGGGACCTCCAAGATTACGCTGAGGCTTCCCGGTACAGGGGCCGCCTCGACCTCTACGACGAATGCTACGGTATCTACCCCCGTAAAGGGAGGGTTGGTAATGCTCAGGGTTCCGGGCTTGCCAAAGGATGCCAGTGCAACCACCACGGCAAAGGCAGCAGAGCCCGAAACTCCAACTTCAGCCCCAAGCAAGACCACTCGGTCGAGGGCGGCGAAGGAAGAGGCCGCGGCAGCTGTACCAACACCAATTCAGCCCACTCCGTCGACGTCGAAGACCACAATGTCGACTACTGCAATTACTGTGACCCAACCGGCTCGGACAACCCCGACGACAACTCCTGTTCAAACGACAAGCCAACAGGTCGGGACAGTACCGGTCCAGACGTATTCCACGCATTATCCAAATGCGCCCTATCAACAACTCACAGACCCCAGCCGGCAAGCCACCACAACCCAATCTGCTACCCAGCACGCAACCTCGACCTCTTACACGCCTACGACGATCCTACCGACCTACCCCGCCTACACAAGCACGGGGTACACACCCTCTACCACAACGACTCCGCTGAATCCTCTGTCCAATCTGAATAACTATGGATATACGTATGGAGGACCGGGATTCGGGACGGGGGCTACGGGGACAACACCTTACTCGACCGCAAATGGGATTTCGTATACGAACGCTACGTACACCACGGCAGCCACTTCGTCCACGCCGGCTCCATACTACGGGACTACCAGCACAACTACGGCCACGGCCAACGCTAACGCGAATGCAAGCGCAAATACGGTGACGGCCCCTGCTGTGACAAAGACCCCGGTCCCTATACCTTTGCGAACGTTCAGAACGGTGCTCCTCACGACGAGAGCATGTGGGCGGAGACTGGAGCTGGATGGGAAGGAGGGGGTCAAAGTGTGGAGTGTGAGGTTGTTGAACAAGGAGAAGGGACTGAGTATCGGTGGGGTCAAGTTCGATGTTCCTCCGCGCTCTACCGTCGATCCGACTGCCAAGGTGGAAACGACGGGTGGAGGTCAAGAGGAGGAGGAAGAAGGGGATGTGAAGATGAATGAAGAGAAAGACCCTGAGGAAGAGCACGAAGATGATGGGGATTACGAGGCTGAATCTTCACCAGCCAAGCGCGGGGTCAAGGGGAAGAGGAAAGGCAAGGGCAAAGGAAAGGTCGGGAGACCGAAGAAAGTCAAGGTTGCACCCCCGCCTCCTGTCGCTGTCACACCGACGACCACGACAGTCCCCCCGGTGAACGCCGTGTTGGGTGAGGAGGACGTGACGGTGAAGATAAATAACACGGTCGTTCCTCTCTGTCCTCCCATTTCAGCCTCTACAGAGGTGGACGATGGGTCGGACGAAGAAGAGGATGGGGATGGAGAGACCCTGGCGAACGGGAAGGAAAACAAGCAGAAGAAGCGATGGGAGTGGGATGTGGACGTGCCGCTGGGATCGAGCGTTTTGGAGATTAGTGAGAAGGGAGGGGCGGTGTGGAAGGTGTATGTGGATAGAAATTTCTTGTTGGATGGACCTTAGACGTTCTCTTGAGGTCGTGTTTTCTGGTGCTCTGCGTTCTGGCATTTTATCCCCCCGCTGGGTCCCTTATCTCGGTTTGCCTTCGTCCAATTGTACATGTACACCCGCCTCCTCCCAGAGGTTTCTCGCTCTCTTGTCAATTACTTTTTTCCACCTTTGGTTCGTCGCCTATGACCTTGTAATTCACGCGCTCGTACATTACATCCTGAATAATAATTTGGGACGGCCAAAATCCGCGTTCGCAGCTCAGGCACATGGGAGACTATGATCGGTGGATTTTTTTCAAAGCAGTCGGACAAGCGCTGAGACAGGGAGGACGAAAACACGGTTACTAGTCAAGGAAGAGAAAAATACGCGTACATATCAAAAACGAAAAGAGAACCGGATAAGACATTAGTACACGGAGGCTGCAGCTGTTAGGAAACGGTAGCGTATTTCCCTAAAACAGAGAACAAGGTCAAAAAACTAAGTCCAGTGGAAATTCCAGAGAATAATGAGACTTACAGATATGGACCTGCCGATCGCGTGAACCAGTCGCCAAAAGACTTCCAGCAGGGCTGAGATCAGTCGAGTAGACTAAAACGGAAGAACTGTCGGTCCAAGGTGCTCGGATCGACTCGGGGGTAACGGACCTATATCCTCGTGACATTTCAACATCAATTGGACTGTCCCAGACTTTGCGTCCCAGAACTGAACTCCGCGGTCTTCCGATCCGCTCACTACCCATTGGCCATCGTGCGAGACAGCGGCGGAATATACACGACCCTGCGCCTGAAAATTAGACACATCCCCCGGCCAGAAAATTCGGCACGTACCTTGTGACCGATCAAGTTCATCGTGCACGCGCTGTTGTTTTTACGAGTCCCATTCGAAGTAGAAGTATCGCTTTTTGACGCCCCCGGCGACTTCTGTCGACCCCCAGGTCCATTTGCCGAACGGGAAACTTCCCAGTACTTCAGTGTCTTGTCCAAACTGCCACTCACTAATCCACGCCCATCAGGGGTGAACACCACACTGTACACGACATCTTTGTGTCCTTGTAGCCTCTCCAACAATTCACCGGTTCGAGCATCCCAGATACGCACCACCTATAGGGGCAGGATTCGGAATAAATCCCAACAGACGATTGTAAATCACGTACTGCACCACGGCTACCAGCGGCTACCAGTCGTCCATCAGAGCTGATAGCCACGCTTGTAACCCCAGAACCAACATTGTCGGGGATTGCAAGGGTCTTCGATGACCCGTCTGTCATATCCCAAATCCTCGTCGTACTATCGCCCGACCCAGAGACGACCGATCTCCCGTCCGGGGAGAAAACGATTGAGTAGACTTCGGAGGTGTGACCTTGAAATCTGTTCAAGATTCGCCTCTTGGCGATATCCCAAATCTAGGAGCACCAAAAGTCGTCCTATGTTGAGCATTTGGTTCGAAGATGATGATCACTGCGGTAGCGATCGCCAATACAAAAGTTCTAGAACTTACCCGGACCACCTTGTCCCCTGCCGCAGTTGCGAGTAATTTGCCATCTGGGCTAAAACATACGTCCCAAATGTACATAACATCTGTATGGTCTATAGTTTCATCGACCAGGACGCTGTACAACAGTGACAGTGTAAGAACCAGGGGCCCATCAGCCAACATGCACTGAGAAAAGACCGAACCATATTTGATCCCCAGTTTCCGTATCATAGATCTGGGTTACCCGAATGCATCCCGTCGCCAAGTACTTGCCATCCGAAGAAAATCGAACACGCCAAACAGCACTAAACGTGGGAAATACATCATCAGCCCAGCAACTCCTGTTATAGAGGTTACCGAACAAATAACGCCACCAACCCTTCGTGAGCTAGAGTGTGAACTAAGCTGACGTCTAGCATTCGTTTGGCTTTGGGATTGAATATGGCAGACCAATTGCTAGCTTCCTTTTTAGATTCTGGAGGCGGCACGAATTGGTCGAGATCTTCAAGAAACAGGGGGGACACGCTTCCATTGGGTTTGGCTACATGAATACGGTAAATTAGTAGTCGAAAACATGGTTTGTTGCAAACCCAGGGTGATACTCAACTGGTGATAGATGCCGGGGACGGAGGATTGGGAAGGTCCTGGGGATATGTTGGTTCAGCTTTTTTGACGTTGGTAGGATCAGGGAGTACCTATAATATGTCACGGGTTATCATATAAAACAAATGTATCTGCCATGTCAGACATTGCACTCACGGGGAGTTCGGCCAACCTCTGTCGGTCCCCCGGAGGCAGTTGGTGTGAACCTTGGCCCGCATACACACTACGAGGCTGATTTTGGGATAGGACTGGAGCTCCTCGGTCATAATTCCATGAATCTATCCAGTCAACCACAAAGGGTATTTAAGGCGAGTGAGGTTTAAAACATGAAGAAACGTACTTGGCTCAGCACTCAGGTCATCGCTCAATGTGAAATGTGACTGATCATCACTGATGTAACCACCCGAACTAGGCCGAGGGGGTAGCGGCTCCCAAGCCATTGAACCCTGTTTAAAGAATTGAAGTACGGTGTCGATTGTGGGACGCCTTTCTGGTTGGGATGACCAACACTGCCCCAGCATTTCCCAGAGATCATCGGTGAACCACACCTCTTCTTCCCCCTGCGGTCTTGCTGGACGTTCACCTTCGACAATCTTCCTCATGGCGACAAAGTTACTATAACCTGAGAAGGGAGGCTTGCCGCTCAGCACCTCAAGGGTCACCATCCCTAGTGCATAGCAATCTGAGTACCTCGTCGGTCGACCCTCCCCAAGGCTGAACCGGTCTGGATCGAGGAGTTCTGGGCCCATCCATCTTGTTGTGCCAGCACTCTTAGGAGTACTCGAGCTCGTAGAGTATGTAGAGTCTAAAATTATAGTGAGAAGTCCAAAGTCTGCCAGACGAGCATGGCCATCCTGATCGATCAGGATGTTGAGCTTGATAAAAACGCTTTAGGTGGTGGAGTGGGAATTAGTACTCGAATTCATACCCCCTTCAGGTCGCCATGTATCATCCCCTCGCCGTGCATATATAGCAACCCCTGGGTGACACCTTCAAGCTGTCGGGAGCGATTTCATCAGTGACAGGTGGGGTCAGCGGTGGGAGTAAAATCCTACAAGCTCAAATCGATTCGCATCCCTATGTGCCTCGACAAACTCGTTGATGTTCCCATTGACCATCCATTCTGAAACCATCGCAAAGACCCTTTTCTCCATTGTCACTCCCAACAGCGGGAGCACATTCGGATGGTAGAGGCTCTTCCATGTCACGACTTCCTTGCAGAATGTCTGCGCGATCACAACGATGCATCAGCTCTCCAGTTCGCACTTTTGGAAAGCCTTTGGTGGGAACCCACACTTGTAATCTTCTTGAAATCACTTGTCGAGTATACCCTGAGAACCTTGACTGCGACCTTGCGCCCTTGATGTTCGCCCATCCAGACGTCGGCATACCCACCGCTGTACAGTGCTTCCTCCGATCGGTCAAAACAGAGCAGGATTTGGAATGGGCTTGGAAGCAATGCGTGGCGACCACATATCTTGCACAGTGTGTTCAGACACTTCCTCTTGAGCTGCGGTTCTAGGCTATCTGATGTCTACTCGGCATAAGGTCAGGTCAGCGAGCCATTTTACTTGGACGGAAGAGTGGGGAAGCACCTCGTCTACCACGTCGACAAAGGCCTGAGCACCTTCCCTGCCTAGATGCTTGACTGCCTCAGCCACACCGCGGTTGGAAAAGATGGCAGTGATCAAGGAGATGCGTTTATTCGTAGCAATGGGCTGATCAATCGATCGCTTCCACACTGAGATTCTGTAACCCGTGAACCGGTCAGGCCGAAGATGTGCGGTTCCAGAGAGGTCGAAACTTACAAGCCGCACAAAATTTGTAACACTTGTGGACGCCGACGAGCCTCCTGATCCCAGCATTGCTGCGTCATTGTCCATAACGCGTCCGTGAAAGTCGGGTGAACCGGCCGCGGCGGACGTTCACCAGCAACGGTCGCTAACATAGCCGCGTGAGATGGTTTTTCATTGAACGGAACGGCACCGGTGAAAACCTTTGTTCAAATGAATGAAGTTCCGCAGATATTAATATATCAACCCTGAATCTGCAACGGACCTCGATCATGACCATCGCGAATGAGAAGACATCCGCCTCCTTGCTAAATGTCCCCCGGTTGGCCAAGATCTCCGGTGCAATCCATCGTGTATTGTCCCCGTGCTCGTCTGGAGCGCCCCGCATCGAATCCAGGTTCTGAGTGACCATGGCGACACCACAATCTGTGATCATTGCATGGCCGGCGGTGTCCACAAGGATGTTCGGCTGGTCGAGTGTCAATATGCCGGTGGTGAAACGATCAAGAACGATCGCGCACTCCCTTGAGATCCCCGTGGATAACGTTGCAGGAGTGGAGGTAATTCAAGCCTTTTGCGACATCAGATAACTAGAGAAGGGGTAAGCACGTCATGGAGTACGGTAGAAGGGACACCTACAAGACTCAGTCTGTCCGCGTCTGGATGACTCGTGATGTATCCCGTCAGGTCGACATCCGGCATCCAACCCGAGACGAGTTGGATGGGATCGGTGGTGACACCCAAGAGGGGGACGACGTTCGGGTGCGCCAGGTTTTTCCACGCGACGGCCATTTGGTGGAAGGCCTGGGGATGTTTTTAGCATTCAAACATGTGGGAAAGTGCCATCAAAACGCACCGTCTTGAATATCTGCGGGTCTCCGTTGGGGTGCATTCTTACACGTTGGATCCGTACCTTCAAAGTTCCTTCGCGCACGGATCCAGAAAATGACGGGAGGCTGATGGCCGGGAGGGAACTTGAGAGTGCATGCGATTTCGGTAGGATCTCCTTTACACTGCACACATTTTTCAGTTCGTGCAGGCATTCCTGGAATGTGGGGCTCGCATGATTTGAAATAGACACGAGAACCTATGGTGACAGCGTTGGGGACGGATTAGGGAGGAATGGTTTGGAGGCTCACGCTATCCAGGTACTCGACAAGCCACTCCAAGTCTTCGCCTTGCAGGCCCGGAACGGCACCTCGGTATCCTTCACTGTGGAGGAAGTTGCTGAGGTGCTTGTGGAACTCTAGCGAAGCTCTGTCGAAGCCGCGGAGCTGTTCTAGGACATCTTGTGGGCTCATATAGATGCCTGGCTAGGCCGGTGGCTTGATGGGCTCGGTGAATCGGGGGAGGGGGATGTACAGATACTTCGGCCGAACCTGGAGGCTCGAGCGCCAAAGTAGTTAAAGGTTGGTATAGTAAGCGCCGAGTGTCATCCAGAAAAGGTACCGGGCTGAGAACGCGAACGGTGAGCGACCAGACAATGACCGTGCGGTTTGGTCCCAAGTAACACCAGGGTACCGTCGGGTGGGTTGTATGGTCATCCGGCTGCGCTCTGACTTCGCTTCCACGGGGTGCAAGGACGGCAAGGAACAAAGCCCAGGGCCGCGCACACGGAATTCACAAAATGATAGAGTAAAGAGCGAATTACAAACTGCTACGTGTATAACGCTACACATGGATAACTGTAAAAACATTACATCCACCAGACTGATGTGGTCAAATACCAACGAAGAAGTGTCATGAGGAAATTATATAACGGGGAGCTTGAAGACAATACACTCACAATTGAGTAGCGAGTTGACGAGTAGAGCCACCCTGCCACGCAGTTCACAACCAGCGCGTTGGTCTCACCACACAAGGGGTCCCGACACCGACCCGGGCGTGGCAACCAGGCAGGGCTGTCCGCCGCTAGAGCGGGGGAACCAGAACGCGGGTTTCAACATTGCAGAGAAAGAGAACCTTGCACACGTAAATTGGGACATTGTGTGGGCGTGTGATATATAAACACGAGAGGCGCCTCCTGGGTATATGTGGGTGAGCCATGAGGTTGCATGACGTGGAACAGCCGATAACTCTTTCGAACGGTTTCGTTCTCAGAGAGGGGGGTGATTAGCTCCATCGCTTGGGCTGTGCAACTTGATTCCGAGGACCAAACCAATGATGAGCAGGCAGTAGGCGACGATCGAGGCAGGAAGGGGAGGCTCCAATCAAATGGAGTGAAGAAATGAATTCCTTGATGTCTTCAGGCAAAGGCTCGCCTTTCCTAAGGATATCCCAGGCGCGGTAGAGAAGGATATGACCCATTCAAGCGTGGTGTGAAACAGTGAACGAGAAGGTCTTCGAAATTATCGAAGACACGATCTACAATACCGAGAGTGGCCTCTAGGTCCGAGTCAAGATGGGGTGTCGGCTAGAGATCGACTTGAGCGCTGCCTTGTCGGATTCGTCGTCGATGCATTTGTGCTGGATCGCGAGATGAGGAGGACCTTGACATCCAGGCAAGCCCCGTTCCTGAGATTGGGGGTGGCCACAGGACGTCCGCTTGGATGATCGGAACATTCGAGCACCGTGTAGTAAAGCGGTTCCGATAAGGCGGTGTTGATCCCGGCGTGCCAAATGACCTCGGGAATAACTTCATGGATAGCTACGATGACGTTAGAGTCCATCGACATTTTGATCCAGCCGATGCAGTTCGAGTCCAGGACAGACATGTCAACCTGTCCCCCTGTTGAAATGTTGAAGAGCGGGGATTGCTGATCTGGGCTGGCCTGAGCAACTCGATGTGATCACCAAGGTTGCTCCTGCCGAATGTACCGAAACTTCCTGAGCCGGAAACACCGGACACTGGTCTTGACTGTTCTTCTGGAGAAGATAACCAACCACTTCCTGTTCCTCTTGAGGTACTTCTTGCGTTCGTTGTCAAAACGAATCAAGAAGCAAAGGACGAGGGAGAACTGAGTTCGGAATGGGCAACCGTAGGAAAGGGTAGGGGCGGAAACGATGGGGAGGTAGAAAAGGAAACTGGATGAAGTAAAAATGATGATAACGCTGGCGGTGACTGTGTCAATGAAGAAGAGGTGGTTGGAAAGAACATAACCAAGGAGAGCGGCTTGAAGCACATTCCACGATGCGGTCGAAGCGCCATGTAAACATTTCGTCCGTCTTGCGTTGTCGACACCTGCTGTGATTGATAACGGATCCACGCGTCTTAACCTGAACGCAAGGATAATTGTCGGAAAAACTGCACGTGAGTTATAATTGACTATGATGATAAATTTTGATTACAATCTGTTATAATTCGTTCGTAATCATCAAAATTGGCTTATAATTCCGTTTTAATACGTTATAATTCGTTATAATGTGTTATAATTCGTTATAATGTGTTATAATCCCACGCTTGTCTAATAATTTCCCAGGGATTTTTCCGACATAGAGGCATTGCTTACCCAACGTGGGGGTAAACGCAGCGAGGAGGGAAACAATGAAGCTCGAGTAAAAAATGGCTGGACATGGACGGCAGTGGGATCGGGGCCACCCTGTATAGCGAAAGCGGCACCGGTGTCGGTTGGAACATTCCCGAGCGGACACTGGCGACATCTCGAGGAGGCCGTAAATCATCTTTTTGGTAACCCGGTTGGAGGCCTTCTTGAACGTCGACCATAAAAGCGGATGAAGCTGCGGAGAACAAACCGACCTGTACCCCCGGGAGAGCCTAATGAATTCACACTGTGACCGGCGCGCATGCGGGGGGATGCTAACGATCGGGGTGGTGTCCGGTGTTCGAGTCTTCGTCGTATTTCTTCATAAAGTCCAGTCGTACTCGTCGGCCTCAAGCTTGAAGTTCCGGGGAGGTTCGGAAAAAGAGATGGCAATAGGTTGAGCATGACATCCTCCGAACTGGAAACAAGACACGGTAAGCAGAAGTTTGGAGACGGGGAGCTAGTTGGATGCGCACTTTTGGGCTTATGATTGTTTCCCCATGGTGCTTAATAGTCTACGGAAAACGAGGAGAGCGAGGGGCGGACAGTACGGTGAGTAAATGGCAGGAGAACAGTGATCGAGCTGTCGGGATTGTCGACGTCTCAAGCTTTTTTTTTTGCTTCAGCATTTTCGACGTCTCAAGCGAGCTGGATGTCTCCTTGCCCCGGATCCTAACACCGCGGAACAATCGATTCTCCCCTTCTCACCGACCACCACGTCCAAGGCATTCGCGTAGAACGCGAGGAGAGCGTAAAGGGGAGCACGGTGAACACAAATACTCTCGCCCCCCACCTTCACTCTGTCACAACCCAGAAAAATGGTCCAGCTTAATATTCTCGCTGACGGTAAAGCTGCCTTCATCACCTGTTCTAAAGCGTCAACTGAAGCCTGACATTGGTCCGGCAGAACCCGTAGAGTCAAGTAACCACTTCATGGATTGAATTAAAAGCCGCTGTGAACTCTAGTAAGTTGCGTGGTCTCCCAGCGTTCGCGGCTGTCGTTGATGTACACCTCAAAGCTTAAGCGTCGTTAACCAGATTGAAACTGGCGCCGTTCAACCTTCATACTTGAGAATGGCACCTTGGGCGGCGCGATCTTGTCTACGAGAATGGCGGGGGTAGTCCTGCACATATCTTTGTATTGCCATGCAGGGAGTTAGCTGCTATGAACGTAAGCCGTTCGAGATTCGGTCCCATGAACCTTGGCTGATTACTTGTAGACCAGTTCAGAGGAGGAAACGGGGTTTTTGTCTGCACGGAGAACGAAGGGTCCACTTTCGGGGATCCGACTTTCATCACCTTCCCGCCTGTCGGCTCTAGTGGTGTCTTACGTCCACCCCAAACCAACTGGTCTCTCTCCAGGGAGATAATACCACTCAGAGACTCGTCCCCGACGAAGACGGGGTTTCTCCGTCGGAGGAGAGGTCATACAACCTGCCGGAAGTGGTCCACATCACGCTGTAATCCGCGACGGCATCCTCGCGACCCCCCACGGATACTCAAATACCATCACCTTAAAACATGTCTCCCCTCGTGGTTAGAATAGTTCCGATATCATTTCAAACTTTTCGGTCATTCCGGAAGGTCGGGCCTCGTTACAAGGATCTAAATTCGCCGCTACGGAGGTATTGATCCCTTCTCTAAACACAGCCTTCTTCTCCACCCCGGTCTACCCCTCGAACCGTAACACCGGTCCAAACAATGACCTGAAGGGAGATGCGATCGTTGTCCTCACTCTGGACGCGGATGGAAAACTCCGGATCACCAGCCAATTCTCTACAGGGCTAAAACAAGTCCGAGGGATTCAATTTGGTGGACCGAATAACATGTTTCTCGTCGCGAGCGGTCTCATTGGAGATGGCGGTGTCGTGGCCTTCGAGAGGGTCGGGCGGGGAGCTTCCCTGGTCAAGCGTGGGGTCAAGGGGGAGAGGAAGGGTAAGGGTAGGGGAAAGGTCGGGAGACTGAAGGGAGTCAGGGTCGCACCTCCGCCTCCTGCCGTAGTTACGCCGACGACCACGGTCCCCCCGGTGAATTCCGTGTTGGGTGAGGAGGGCGTGCCAGTGAAGATAAACAACAAGGTCGTTCCCCTCACGAACGGGAAGGAAAGCAAGAAGAAGTGATAGGGGTGGGATATGGACGTGCTGCTGGGATTGAGCGTTTTGGAAGGTTTATGAGGATAGAAATTCCTCGTTGGACGGACCTTAGATGTTCCCTTGAGCCGTGTTTTCTCTCTTCTGGCGCTTTGCCTCCCACCGCTGGGTCTCTTATCTCGGTTTGCTTTCCAATCGTACATGTGCACCCGCCCCCCTCCCAGCGGTTTCTCGCTCTCTTGTCAATTACTCTTTCTCACTTCCGGCTCGTTGTCTGTGACCTTGTCATTCGCACGCTCCGAATACATATGTATATTCATTTGGGCCAGTCAAAATCTGTGTCCTCAACTGAGTGACCACGAACGGTGAAGCTTGTCAGGCCGACAGCAGCTCTGTCGGATATCCTCGGGATGCACGACCAAACTCATCCTAGAAGAAACGGGGTAACAGTTTCGAACAGAAATACTTTCAACGCCAAAACGTACGGAAATGGCAAGGAGCGGAAAGTTATGCATATGGTGTGAACGACATCGAATACATATACAGAACTAGAGACGGGGAAGAGACAGATACGAGTACAAAAGAGAAAGAGGACAGGCCGGATGAATTATGTGAACTTACGGTCATGCTCCCAGAACTATTCCCTAGAATGTTAGTTGCCACCCAGGAAACGGACAATGAATTACAATCTGTTATAGGTCCCTATCGGCCGAGCACCAGCGCTGCAGACTCATATCGGACTTTCCGTGACCTTCTGATGCCCTCGTCGTCATCCACTTCGCATAGGCGTTTGTCCTCTTCACCCCGATCAAGCCGCGGGCGCCATAAGGAGGCCGCGATCGAGACTCGGCCGTGACGCGTAACGTATTGTCTCATTATCTCTTCAACCTGGTCTGTTGTTTCAACTTCCTACCCTCCCGACCCGCGTCGAATGAACCCCACGCTCGCAATTCACGCCGTCCTTTCTGGACTGACTTGCCGACGAATGGTTTTGCGTCGCACCTTTGTCTCCGAGACTGTATTTCTCCCTGGATGAAGAGAGAACTGGAAAGGATCTCGGGTCACGGTTCGGTCGACGTCGATTCTCCCCGTGCAAAACGACGAAAGGAACATGCGCAAGTTGCCATGCCAGCCACCACCTCCAGATTTAACAACTTCGCGTCGAATCCCGGCGCGATCATGTTCAAGCAGGATGTCTTCTCTCTGGTCGACCGTCAGGGATGCGACAAACGAAAAGTGGGCTTTCCTCGTCTCTCACCCTTCCAACTGCCCTCATGCCCGTTTCGTGGTTGCAGGGGTCGTCTGCTCTCTACAGAGTTCATACGCGTCTGCCGTCAAAGCGTCACTATGCGGACTCTTACTAGCAAATCCAAAATCCGGTCGCCTCGACGAAATCAAGTCTCGGATAGAAACTGGGAAGTACACCAGCCTGGACGCAGTCAGACAGGACCTCGAACTCTATTTCAAGAACGCGAAGGAGTACAATGTGAAGGATAATCAAATCTGGAAGGACGTAAAACACCTTCACGTATGTTGGCGACACCAATCCGCGATTTACGTGCCACGACTGGCCTCCCTCAGAAACTTGTCAACAAGGAATACACCCGGTTGACGGGAGACCCAGCGATGGAGGCAAAGGCTGGGGATGGGAAGAACCATGGGTCTGGAGGGTCCGGAGATGAGGGAGGGAAGAAGACACCTAACCTCTCGAATGTTCAAGTCGCGTTTGCAGAAGCTGGTCGACAAGACCGATGACGAGTGCGTTTCATCTCACATTTTTATCGGTCAAAATGTTTTGACCCCGATCCTTCAGTGGACGGGTTATCTCTGCGGAATTCATGGAATTCCCCAGCAAGGAATCGTGGCCCGGTTACTGCAAGGTGATCAGGAAACCTCAGTGTTTTGAGAACATTCTTGTACGAGTTTCCCGTTTCCAACGGTAACATCACCTCACCTCTTCACCTCAGAAAAGTCGGCTCATACGGTATTCCTTCCGTTTCAACTTTTTCTAAGGATGTCCGGTTCGTCTTCTCGAACGCGATGGAATTCAACTCGGAAAGAAGTCAAATCCATGAAGACGCGCAGACTTTGAAGGTGTGCCCAATGCAAGCAGTTGTTTATGCCCTCTAGGAGGCTGAACCGACTGCCATAGTCCCACTTCTATCAATTTATGACCGATCTCCCTACACCATACTCCCTTCCCGAGTATCCAGCTTCGACTTGGAGCTCCAAGACTACGCTGAGGCTTCCCGGAACCGGGGCCGCCTCGGCCTCTACAACGAATGCTACTGTACCTGCCCCTGTGAAGGGATGGTCGGTAATGCTCAGGGTTCCAGGCTTGCCGAAGGATACCAGTGCAGCCACCATGGCAAAGGCAGCGGGGCCCGAGACTCCAACTTCGGCCCCAATCCCGACCACCCGGCCGAGGGCGGAGAAGGAAGAAGTGGCGGCAGTCGAACCAATACCAATTCAGCCCACTCCGTCGACATCGAAGACTACAATGTCAACTACTATATCAGCTACTGTGACCCAAGCGGCTCGGACAATCTCGACGACAGCTCCTGTTCAAACGACAAGTCAACGGGTCGGGACAGTGCCCAAGGTGGAAACAGCAGGTGGAGGTCAAGAGGAGGAAGAAGAAGGGGATGTGGAGATGAACGAAGAGAAGGAGGCTGATGAAGCGCACGAAGATGATGGAGATCACGGGCCTGAATCTTCTGCAGCCAAGCGTGGGGTCAAGAGGAAGGTTGCGCCTCCCCCTCCGGCCGCTGCCACGCCGACGACCACGACGGTCCCCCCAGTGGACGCCGTGTTTAGTGAGGAGGTGAAGATAAACAACACGGTTGTTCCACTGTCCTCCCATTTCATACAGAAGTGGACGACAGGTCGGACGAAGAGGAAGATGGAGATGGAGAGAGCCTCGCGAACGGGAAGGAAAACAAGGAGAAGCGATGGGAGTGGGATGTGGAAGTACCGCTGGGATCGAGCGTTTTGGAGATTAGTGAGAAGGGAGGAGCGGTGTGGAAGGTGTATGTGGATAGAAATTTCTTGTTGGATGGGCCTTAGACGTTCTCTTGGGTCGTGTTTTCTCTCTCTCCTGGTGCTCCGTGTTCTGGTATTTTACTCCCCCCCCCTAGGTCCCTCATCTCGTTTCGCTCTGCAATTGTACATGTACACCCGCCTCCTCTCAGCAGTTTCTCGCTCTCTTGTCAATTAAATTCTCACTTTCAGGTCGTTGCATGTGACCTTGTCATTCGCACGTTCGTACATTACACCCTGAATACTAATTTGGGCCGGCCAAATCCGTGTCCGCAACTGGGTGAGCACGGTCGGTGAAGCTTGCCAGGCCGAGGGCAGCCCCGTCGGATGCACGACCAAATTCATCCTAGGAGAAATAGAGCAATTGGAGACCCCCGCCGCCCCCACCAAATTGCTTCGGGATCGAACCAGAATATCGATGGGACGGAGCAACGGTTTCGAATAGAAATGCTTTCAACGCCAAAACGAACGGAAACGCCAGGGAGCAGAAAGTTATGCGTGTGTTGTGAACATGTAATAATCAAACATATCAAGCGAGAGACGGGGGATAGAAAGAGAACAGGCTGGATAAATTATGCGCAGAGTCTACAGCTGTTAGGAAACGGTAGTGTATTTCCCTAAAACAGACAAAGAGTCAACATACCAAGGCTAATGGAAATTCTGGAGAATAACGAGACTTACAGATACGGGCCTGGTGATCGTGTGAACCAGTCGCCAAAAGGCTTCCGGCAGGGCTGAAATCAGCTGAGAGGACTGGAACGGAGGAGCTATCAGTCCAAGGTGCTCGGGTCGACATCGAGGATAACGGACCTGAATCCTTGTGACCTTTCAACATCAATTGGACGATCCCAGACTTTGCGTCCCAGAACTGGACCCCGCAGTCTTTCGATCCGCTCGCCACCCATTGGCCATTGTGCGAGACAGCAACGGACAATACGCAGCCCTGTGCCCGACGATTAGAGACATCCTCGGTCAGCAAATTTGACACGTACCTTGTGACCGATAAAGTCCATCGCGCACGCACTGTTGCCCTCGCGAATACCAACGTCCTCCTCCCCATCCAAGGTGTCGCGCTTTGAAGCTCCCTGTGAGTTTGGCCAACCGTCGGGTCCATTTGCCAAATGGGAAATATCCCAGTGCTTCAGTGTCTTGTCCTTACTTCCGCTCACCAATCCACACCCATCAGGGGTGAACGCCACGCTGTACACGGTGTCTCTGTGTCCCCGCAGCGCCTCCAACAACTTACCGGTGCGAGCGTCCAAGATGCATACCACCTATAGGAATTGCATTTGGAATGCACCCCAACAAACGAGTCGGATGATAAATCACATACCCCTTCATAGCTACCGGCGGCTACTAGTCGTCCATCAGAGCTAATAGCCGCGCTTGTGGCCTTATTACCAACGCTGTCAGCGATTCCAAGAATCTTCGACGACCCGTCTGTCATATCCCAGATCCTTGCCGTACAATCTTCCGACCCAGAGATGACAAATCTCCCGTCCGGGGAGAAAACGACTGAGTAGACCACCCGGATGTGACCCTGAAATCTGTTCAAGATTCGCCTCTTGGCGATATCCCAAATCTAGGAGCACCAAAAGTCGTTCTATGTTGAGCATTCGGTTCGAAAATGATGATCACGGCGGTAGCGATCACCAACACGAAAGTTCTGGAACTTACTCGGACCACCTTGTCATCTGCCGCAGTTGCGAGCAGTTTGCCGTCTGGGCTAAAACATACGTCCAAAATGGACAGAGCACCCGTATAGTCCGCAGTTTCATCGACTAGGACGCTGCGAAACAACGACAGTGTCAGAGCCAGGGGCTCCATCGGCCAACATGCACTAAGAAAAGACAGAACCATATTTGATTCCCAGTTTCCGTATCGTAGATCTGGGCGGTCTGAATGCATCCTGTCGCCAAGTACTTGCCGTCCGAAGAAAATCGAACACAAGAAAGAACACTAAAGGCGGAAAAAACATCAGCCCGGCGATTCCCGCTATGGAGGTTACCGAACAAATAACGCTACCAACTTTTCGTGGGCTAGGGTGTGAACTAAGCTGACGTCGAGCATTCGTTTGGCTTTGGGATTGAATATGGCGGACCAATCGCTACCTTCCTTTTTAAATTCTGGAGGCAACGTGGATCGGTCGAGATCTTCAAGAAACATGGGGGACGCGCTCCCGTAGGGTCCGGCTACAGGAATACAGAAAATCAGTAATCGAGAACGCCGTTTGTTGTAAACGCGGGACGATATCCAACCAGTAGTGATCAACGCCGTGGACTTAGAACCCCGGAATGGGCTCGGAGCGTCGGGACGATCATGGGATTGCGCTGGTTCAGCTCGTTTGGCATTGGTGAAATCGGAGAGCACCTAAGATATGTCACAGGTTATCATACAGAGAAAACATATCTGCCATGTCAGGCATCGCACTCACAGGTAGCTCGGCCAACTTCTGTTGGCTCAGCGGAGACGGTTGGTACAAACCTCGGTCCGTATATACACTATGAGGTTGATTCTGGGATAGGGCTGGAGCTCGGTCATGATCCCATGAATCTATCCAGCCCACTACAAAGGGCGTTTGAGGATGAGTGATGTTCAAGACAATATGAAGAAACGTACTTGGCTCAATACCCAGGGTGTGGCTCAATGTGAAATCTGACTGTTCACCGCTGTCTGACTGAGCGCGATCACCTGAATCAGGGGGTAGCGGCTGCCAAGTTGTTGAACCCCGTCTTAAGCATTGAAGTACAGCATCGATTGCAGGACGCTCCTCTGGCTGGGTTGACCAACACTGCTCCAACATTTCCCAGAGATCGTTGGTGAACCACACCCTTTCTTCCCCCTCCGGTCTCCCTGGACGTTTGCCCTCAACGATCTTGCTTGCAACGATCAAGTTGTTATAATTCGAGAAGGGATGCACACCGGTCAGCACCTCAAGGATTACCATCCCTAGTGCATAGCAATCTGAGTGCTTTGTCAGTCGACTGTTCCCAAGACCAAACCGATCTGGGTCGAGGAGTTCCGGGCTCATCCATCTTGTCGTGCCGGCACTCTTAGATGTGCTCGAGCTCACAGAGTATGTAGAGTCTAAAATGATAGTGAGAAGTCCAAAGTCTGCTAGGCGAGCGTGGCCATATTGATCAACCAGGATGTTGACCTTGATAAAAAACCCGCTTCAGGTGGTGGAGTAGAAATTAGCACTCGAATTCGTACCCCCTTCAGGTCCCCATGGATCATCCCCTCGCCGTGCACATACAGCAACCCCTGGGTGACGCCTTCGAGCTGCCAGGAGAGATTTCATCAGTGACAGGTGGGGCCAGTAGTGGGAGTAAAACCCTACGAGTTTGAACCGGTTCACATCCTTGTGTGCCTTGACGAACTCATTGATATTTCCATTGACCATCCATTCCGAAACCATTGCAAAGAGCTTTTCACCCATCGTCACTCCCAACAGCGGGAGCACATTTGGATGGCAGAGGGTCCTCCATGTTACAACTTCTTTGCAGAATGTCTGTGCAATCGCGACGATCATCAGATCTTTGATACGAACTTTTGCCGAGCCTTGGGCAGTGACTCACACTTGTGATTTTATTGAAATCACTTGTTGAGTATACTTTCAGAACCTTGACTGCGACCTTGTGCCCTTGATGCTCGCCCATCCACACATCAGCGTACCCGCCGCTGTACAATGCATGACCGTTTGATCGGTCAAAACAGAGTGGGATTTGAAATGGACTCGGAAGTAAAGCGTGGCGACCACATATTTTGCAAAGGGTATTCAGACACTTCCTCTTCATCCGTGGTCCTAGGCTATCCAACGTCTACTCGGCGTGGACTCAGGTCAGTGAGCCATTTTTCTTGGATGGAAGAGTGGAAAAGCACCTCGTCTACCACATCGACAAAGGCCTGCGCGTCGTCTCTGGATAGACGCTTGACTGCCTCGGCCACAAAACGATTGGAAAGGATGGCCGTGATCGAGGAGATGCGTTTATCCGTAGCAATGGGATGATCAATCGAGCGTTTCCATGCTGAGATTCTGTGACGCAGCAAACTGGTCAGGCCAAAGAAGCGTAGTCCCAGAGAGGTCGAAACGTACATGCTGCACAAAATATGCAATGCTTGTGGACGTCGATGAGGATCCTGATCCCAGCATTGCTGCGTCATCGTCCATAACGCATCCGTGAAATTCGGGTGGATCGGCCGTAGCGGACGCTCACCATCAGCAATCGCCAACACAGCCGTGTGAGGTGGTTTGTCATTGAACGGAACGGCACCAGTGAAAACCTTTGTTCAAGTGAGCGAGGTTCCCCAGACATCAGTCCCGAATCTGCAACGGACCTCGATCAGGACCATCGCGAACGAGAATATATCCGCTTCCTTGCTGAATGTCCCCCGATTGGCCAATATCTCCGGTGCAATCCACCGCATACTGTGCCCGTGTTCGTCTTGAGCGCTCCCTATCGAATCCAAGTTCCGAGTGATCACGGCGAGACCACAGTCTGTGATCCGTACACGGCCGGTAATGTCCACAAGGACGCTTGGCTGGTTGGGTGTCAATATACCAGTGGTAGAATGATCAAGAATGATCGCTTACCCCTCTAAGATCTCCATGAATAACGTTGCAGAAGTGGAGGTAATTCAGACCCTCTGCAATATCAGATGACTAGGGAAGGGGTAAGCACGTCGCGCAGCACAGTAGAAGGGACACCTACGAGACTCAATCTGTCGGCGTCTGGATGGCTCGCGATGTATCCCGTTAGGTCGACATCGGGCATCCAACCCGAAACGAGTTGGATGGGGTCAGTGGTGACACCCAGGAGGGGGACGACGTTCGGATGTGCCAAGTTTTTCCACATGACGACCATTCGGTGGAAGGCCTGGGGACTTCTTTAGCGCCAGAACATGGGGGAAAGTGCCGTCAAATGCGCACCTTCTTGAGTGTCTGCGGATCTCCGTTGGGGTACATTATTACACGTCGAATCCGTACCCTTGAACCACCAAAGGTCCCCTCATGCACGGATCCAGAAACTGAGGGGAGGCCGATGGCCAGGAGGGAGCTTGAAAGCGCATAAGATTTCGGTAGGGTCTTGTTGACGCCGCAGATATTTCTCAGTTCGTGCAAGTATTCCTGGAATGCGGGGCTGGCATGATTTGAAATAGACGTGAGAACCTACGACAGTGTTGGGCGCGGGTTAAGGAGAAACGATTTGGAGGCTCACGCTATCCAGGTACTCGATAAGCCACGCCAAATCTTCGCCTTGCAGGCCCGGAACAGCACTTCGATACCCTTCGCTGCGAAGGAAATTGATGAGGTACTTGTGGAACTGTGGCGAAGCTTTGTCGAAGCCGTGGAGTTGCTCTAGGATATCGGATGGGTTCATGATGGATGTCTGCTAGACCAGTGCCGTGAAAGGCTTGGTGAATGGGCGGGGGGGGGGATGTACACAGGGCCTCGCGTGAACCTGGAGGCTCGAGCGTCCAAGTTCTGAGCTTCATGGATTATATAATGTAATAAGCGCCAAATGTCATCCAGAAAATCCGCCAAGAAAACACGAGCGGTGAGTGACATTACAAAGGCGCGGTTTGGTTCCATAACACCAGGGTATCGAGTATGGTCGTCAAGCGGGTTGCACAGTCGCTCTGGCTTCGCTCCCAAAACGCAAGGGTGGCAAGGAACAAAGCCCACGATCGTGCACACGGAATTCACAAAATAATAGAGCACAGAGCGAATCACAGACTACTGTGTGTATAACACTACATATGGATAACGGTAGAGGCACTATGTTTATCAGGCTGGCGTGGTAAAATATCAATGAAAAAGTGCCATAAGGGAGTTGTATGGTGGGGGGCTTAATACTCACGATTGAGCAGCAAATTGACGAGTATGGGCCACCACGCCGTCCACAATTAGCGCGTTGGTCTCACTGCACAGGGAAACCCGATACCAACCAGGCATGGCGTCCTAAGGGAGAGCCGTCCACCGGTCGAGCGGGAGAACTAGGATGGGCGTTTCAACATTAGTAGAGAGGACAGCCTTATCCCCTGCCCCGGATCCTAACGTCGCGGAACAACCGATTTTCTCCTTCTCTCGGACCAGCTTTAGGTTAGTACTAGCTATCTCACCGACCATTCTGATGATCTAAGGTATCCACCTTCCATACAAGGGGGCGTAAAGGGAGAACGGCGAGTATAAATACACCCGTCATGCCTACCGGTCTTCGCCCCCCACCCCTGGCTTACCTTTTCCTATTTTCGCTTGGTCATAACCTGGAAAATGGTCAGGCCTGATATTCTTGCCAGCAGTAACGTCGCCTTGATCACTTCCTACCTGTTTGGCACCGTCAAGCGAAGCTTTACATTAGTCCGGCAGAATCCATGGCTGCGAGGACAGATATCCGATTGGATCGAGAAACACGCTGTGAACTCTTCCATCCTCTAGTAAATTGCACGGTCTCCCACCGTTCGCAACTTTACTGACCCACACCTCGGATTCCGAGCGCCGTTGACCGATCGCCGGTCACCAGCCACCTGTAAACCAGTTCAGAGGAGGCAACAGAGTTGTTGTCCGCACGGAGAACGAAGGGTCCACTTTCTAGGGCTCAACTTTCGTCACCTTCCCGGCCGTTGACTCCAGTGGTGTCTCATACCCACACAAAACCAAACCATCCAGCTCGAGAGTACCACGCCTAGTGAGTTTAACGTATTTAAGGGAGATTACACAGCCTACCAGAAATGGTCCACGTCACGCTGTAATCCACGCCGGCATCCTCATCACCCTCCGCGAATACTCAAATACCATTACCTCGCGAAGTGTCCCCCCTCTTGGTCAGAATAGTTCCGATATCATTTTAAACCTTTCGATCGTTGCGGAAGACCAGACTTCATTGCGAGGAGCAAGGTTCGCTGCCGCGGAGGTCTTGATCCCTTCTCCGAACACAGCCTTCCCCTTCACGTTTTGAACCGTAACACCGGTCCAAACGATGACCGGTTGACCCGAGGGGAGCTGTCTTCACCCTCGACACCACAGATAGAAAACTCCAGATCATCAACCAATTATTTGCATATACAAGGCTAAAACAAGTTCGGGGGGTGCAATTTGGTGGTCCAGATAACGGATTCCTCGTCGCGAGCAGTCTCGTTGTGAATGGTGGCGTCATGGTCTTCGAGAGGGTTGTGCAAGGAGCGGAGTCCGTGCAGGTCCCTAGCAATAAGGACATTCCGAACTTCACATTGAACGTGACCACTGACCAGGCCCGTTGGGCTCTGCTCACACCGTGATCCCGGTCGGTCCGTCTCATCCGAAATCTCACCAACCCGTTCAATCAACCCTTCTGGTGTGACCAACTTCTCGATCAGGACCAGGATTTACCTCGTTTACGTCAAGACAAAGCATAAACCGAGGGAGACAGGGAGACACATGACACAGACCAACGGTGCCGGTGAATCGTGAAGCACCAAATATGCAACGATGTGTGTGAGTGGGAGAGGCCAAACCAAGGAGAGAATACTCCGGGGGGAAGACAACAGCGCCCGGTATACCCATGAGCCTGTGCTGCCTGTGCGGACGTGAGTGTGTGTGTCGTCGAACTTGCCTCCATCGTGGAACCGCCCCGCCCCAGAACGTGTCATCGTGCTAGTTGAAAGGGAACACAATCTCGGGGTGACCGCCTTTCTCTGGCCAGATGAGACCGATCGCGTGAGATGCAATTCTTCTGCGGCACCGAGCCGTCTGTCACTGTGCGATGGGAGCCATATTCTCTACCATGTGGAGTGGGGTGAACTTGCAGGTGTCAAGTTCTTTCGAAGGAGGCGCACAACATGGATAAATAGATCCAAATCTAAGGACGTCCGACGTCGGATCCCGCGCGATCAAGTTCAAGCGGGATGCCGTTTCTCTCTGGTCGACCATCAGGGATGCGACAAACAAAGAGTGCGCTTTCCTCTCCTCTCACGCCTCCGACCGTCCTCACGTTCGTTCCATGGTTGCAGCGGTCGTCTGCTCTCTACAGAGTTCATGCGTCTGCCGTCGAAATGTCACTACGCAGACTATTCCAGCAAATCCAAAATTCGGTCACTCTCGACGAGATCAAGCCTCGGAAGGAAACCGAAATGTATGCCAGCATCGACGCAGTCAAACAGGACCTCGAGCTCTGCTTCAAGAACGCGAAGAAGTACGATATGAAGGATAGTCCAATCTAGAAGGATGCCAAACACCTTCACGTATGTTGGCGACACCAATCCGTCGTTTACGTGACGCAACCGACCTCCTTCAGAAACTTGCCAACAAGGAATACACCTAGTTGACGGGAGACTCGCCGGTGGAGGCAAGGGAGAGAGGGAGAAGACAGCTAATCTCTCTTGGATGCTCAAGTCGCGTTTGCAGAAGCTTGTCGAAAGGACCGACGACGAGTGCGTTTCATCTTACATTTTTATCGGTCAACACGTTTTAACATCGATCTTTCAGTGGACGGGTTATCTCTGCGGAATCCATGGAACTCCCCAGCGAAGAAATTCACCGCAGAAAAATTGAAACGGAAGGAATACCATACGAGCGCCGAATTTTCTAAGGATTTCCAGCTTGTCTTTTCGAACGCGATGGAATTCAACTCAAAAGAAGTCAGATTCACGGAGACGCGCAGACTTTGAAGGTATGCTTTTTTCAAGCGGTCGCTCACGTTCTCTGGAAGGCTGAACCGACTACCATAGTATCAGCTCGTGTCTAATCTCCCCGCGCCATACTCTCTTCCTGAGTGTTCAGCTTCGACCGGGACCTCCAAGTTCACGCTGAAGCTCCCCGGCACCGGGGCTGCCTTGACCTGTACGACGAGTGCTACGGTATCTACGCCTATGAAGAGATGGTCGGTAATGCTAGCCGAGCCCGAAAGTCAGCGGATCCAACACTAGTTCAGCCCACTCCGTCGACATCGAAGACCGCAATACCGACTATTGTAACTACTGTGACCCAACCGGCTCGGACAACCTGGACGACAACTCCCGTTCAAACAATAGCCCAACAGGTCGAGACAGCTCCAGTTCAGACCTTTCCACGCATTATCCAAATATCCCCTATCAACAATCCACGGACCCCAGCTGACAAGCCACCACAACCCAATCTACCACCCAACACGCAACCTCGACCTCTTACACGCCTACACAAACACAGGGTACACACCCTCTACCACGATGACTCCGCTAAACCCTCTGTCCAATCCGAATGACTACGGATACGCGTGTGGAAGACCGGGATTCGGGGCAGGGGCTACGAGGACGACGGCTTACTCGATGACAAGTGGTATTCCGTATACGAACGCGACGTGCATCACAGTAACCACTTCATCTACGCCTGCTCCATACTACGGGACTACTGGCACAACCACGACCACCGCCAACGTTAATACGAGTGCAAACGCAAATACGGTGGCGGCCCCTGCTGTGACAAAGACCCCAGTTCCTGTGCCTTTGCGAAGGTTCAGAACGGTGCTTCTCACAACGAGAGCATGCAGGCGGAGGCTAGAGCTGGATGAGAAGAAGGGAACTAAAGTGTGGGGCGTGAGGTTGTTGAACAAGAAGAAGGGATTGAGCATAGGTGGAGTCAAGTTCGATGTTCCTCCCCGCTATACCACCAAACCGGCTGCCAAGGTGGAAATGGCAGGCGGGGGTTAAGAGAGGAAGGAGAGGATGTGAAGATGAATGAAGAGAAGGACCCCGAGGAAGAGCACGAAGACGATGGGGATTATGAGGCTGAATATTCCCCGGCCAGGCGTGGGGTCAAGGGGAAGAAGGGCAAGGGTAATGGAAAGGTCGGGAGACCGAAGAAAGTCAAGGTTCACCTCTGCCGCTGCCACGCCGACGACCACGACCACGACGGCCCCCTCTGTGAACGCCGTGTTTGGTGAGCAGGTAAAGAGAAACAGCACGGCTGTCCCACTCTGTCCTCCCATTTCAGCCTCTACAGAAGCGGACGACGGGTCGGACGAAGAGGAGGATGGAGATGAAGAGAGTCTCACGGACGGGAAGCAAAATGGAGTGGGATGTGGACGTATCGCTGGGGTCGAGCGTTTTGGAGATTAGTGAGAAGGGAGGAGCGGTGTGGAAGGTGTATGTGGATAGAAATTTCTTGTTGGATGGACCTTAGACATTCCCTTGAGTCGTGTTTTCTCTCTCCAGCTGGTGCTCCGCGTTCTTGTGTTTTGTCCCCCCTCGGTCTCTTACCTCAATTTGCCTCCCAATTGTACATGTACGCCCGCCTTCTCCCAGCGGCTTCTCGCTCTCTTGTCAATCTAGTACTCTTTCTCACTTTTGGCTCGTTGCCTGTGACCTTGTCATTCACACGCTCATACATTACATCCTGAATATACATTTGGACCGGCAAAAATCCGTGTCCGCAACTGGGTGACCATAATCAGCGAAACTGAAGCTTGCCAGGCCGACGGCAGCTCTGTTAGGTGTCCTCAAGATGAACGATCAAATTCATCCTAGAAGAAACGGAACAATTGGAGGCCCCTGGCGCCCCCACCGAACCGCTTCGGGATCGAACCAGGATATCGATGGGACGAAGCAACGGTTTCGAACAGAAATATTTTCAACGCCAAAACGAACGGAAATGCCAGGGAGCGGAAAGTTATGCGTGGGGTATGGACGAGATCGAATGTACCAGACGAGGGACGGGAAAGAGAGAGAGAGCAGGCCGGATGAATCATATGCAGAGTCTACAGCTGTTAGGAAATGGTAGTGTATTTCCCTAAAACAGATAAAGGTCAAAAAATCAGGGCTGATGAAAATTACGGAGAGTAATGAGACTTACAGATACGGACTTGGTCATCGTATGAACCAGTCGCCAAAAGGCTTCCGGTGGGACTGAGGTCGATCGACTCGACTAGAGCGGAAGAACCGTCAGTCCAAGATGCTCAAGTCGACTCGGGGATAACGGACCTGAACCCTCGTGACCTTGCAACATCAATTGGACGACCCCAGATTTTG
>Ga0307515_10005027_pt1 | contig 26941 bp, 22 predicted proteins | sample 17_EM_MG_FD_194513 | JGI IMG/M metagenome (GOLD analysis project Ga0307515, IMG submission 194513) | Populus trichocarpa ectomycorrhiza microbial communities from riparian zone in the Pacific Northwest, United States - 17_EM | ecosystem: Host-associated > Plants > Roots > Unclassified | place... | reverse complement strand
TGGTTAAATATCCCCCGTTCGGCTGTCGCTTCTCCAAGACCTCCTCGCTTTTCAAGACACCATGAAAAGGGTTTTTCAAGTCGATCCTGTGCACAGTTCCCGACCTTCACGTTTTCCTGGTTCGATGGCTTCGAGCGAGCTCGAAAAGTGGGACTCTGCCCCCGACCATTCCACTGGCGAAACTTACGACGACGTCGATTCCGCGAAGCTGGGAGAGAACCCGTGCGTCTATCGGAATGTAAGTGTACTTTGTCCTCATTCGTGGTGCGTTAGTGACACACCTCCCACAGATCCCCCCAGCCGCCCCACATCGACATCTTACAAATCCCGAAAGCCAGCATGACACACCGGAAAACCAAGCAGGTAACGCCTACTACTCGACCACACCCCCTTATCGTACCCCTTCTGGCGGCTGGTTGCGAGATGACTACCAAGACACCCGTGCGACAGAGGCCAGGGCCTCGCTTCCGGATGGCCTCGCAGACGTTCCTTCGTATCCGAGTACACCCCCACAGGTGCGTCCGTGTCCGCGCCTTCCCTCCAGATTGACTGATACGTTGGTAGGGATCGGTTATTCCAACAGACCTTCTCCGCGATGGCGACGTGCCGGACGCAAGTACTACCTTCAACGGTTTGGGACTCGACTACTCGGACCACCGATACCCCGCGTACCTTCCGCCAATACAGGGCGCCGGCATCGCCGGTTATGGGCATTTGGAGGCCGAACCACCCATCCCTAGCCCTGGAGCACTGGAGAACACCCTAACAGACTTCTACCTTGGCGACCAGCACTCAAGCGCGGATCCGAGCCACAACCGTGATTTTTACGGCCGGGAGGCGCAAAATCTTCCAGATACTGGCGGGGCATATCAACTCTCCCCAGCCACATGGGAATCTCGTCCGCCATTGGATATTACTCCGGAAACTCTGATGGCTTCCAATGAGGTCGATGCTTGGGGGCACGTGGACCCTTCAACCTCTCATCCAACTCGCAGGGTGGTGAACGAGGGGGCGACGGAGCCGCCTACAGCATCACCACCAGCTGAAATCGCCAACGTTGTATCTCAAAATCCAAAGAAGAGGAAGCGAGTCACGATTCCGGCGGAGACGCGCAAAGCGAAGCGTAACCGACACAGGAGATCACAGCGCCCTGATCCACGAGGACTGACTCAGGTGGGCATCTTGCAATTCTGATTCATGGCCCGTAACCACGGTTGTTTGCAGGACGTGATACCCCCCGCTATTCTCTTCACACGCCCTCACCTCCACAAAGTGGAACAGGACCCTTACGAAAGTGAAAATCTGCAGAAAGACTGGACGCCACTGCCTCCGATCGAATTCAAGGTCAATGGTGTAGAAGGGATGAGTTTGACCGACGCCATGAACAGGCACTTCGATGGCCTTGATGGCCGTGACGATCCTATGTTCACGGACGAAAGTATTAGGAATTCCGTCTCATGCAGGATCGATGTACGCGGATTCTGTGATAATATTTTCTGCCACCGCTCAACCCCTTCGTTTGATCAGCTTGTGCGATACCCCGTGGACACCAAGCCAAGACAGGTACCGCTGATAGATTTTTCCGTTCGGCTGAGATCAATGCCATTGACAGATTGTGACGACCAATCACAAGAAGGAGCGTCGCCCAATCGCCAAGGAGAAATTGGCCCGTGATGTCGCTAAATGTGTCAAGGCTCACCTCGTTAGGCTAAACGTGAGTGGACAATGAAATGTCAGTGTTTGTACTGTGCTGACTCGGCGTTCAGGAGCTCAAGACCCCCTTCCCTGTCCCCCTTGAGGACATGTACCTCACAAAGCTCACTAATGTCTCAAGGGCGTCATGGCAGCCGGAAATTTGGCACCAGGCTGCCCCTTCCACCAATCCCTAGGGTGCCTCTTCGTGGTTTGCATGCTCGCACTTACCTATGCCATCTGAACATCTGCTCATTTGTTTCCCATTTCCACTCCTGTTCATGTCCTGGCGACATTAATATTTGGAATTATGCTACACCACAGCCGTGTTCTTTATGCCCATTCAAATAGGGGATGTGATAATCACTTTTGGATACGGTCTTCACAACTGTGTGACACGCGGAGGATACCTCTTCCAGGAGGATCAAGTTCCCAACTCCCAGACATCAGAACAGGTGATCATTTCCTGATCGTAAGCAAGCAAACGACAGTGCCCTGCACCGGCTCGGGCATTTTTTGGCCATGAGCTACATTCATTCGCCGCAGTCTTGTCTGGAATTCCCTAGTTATTCGGATTATACTCTTCAAAGCTTACGTACCTTGCCTTCTGCCATCAAACACACCGCGAAGGTCCCCCCCCCCCCACGGTCCGTGGGTCTCCAAAGACCTCACTCCTACGTCATGCCCAATTGGGAGCAGGTATACTCCGCGGGGGCGCGCGAAAGGGTAGAAAGCAATGAATAGCAATGGTGACGAAAACAGATCGGGGGGGAAGGGGGGCGGCTTCGGAAACCAGTTATTCCCACTATTGGGATACGGAAAGGAAAGTTATCGCAACAGGGAGTGTATTGAAAGGAATAGCATAGGAAAGTGCCACATGAAGGTGAGGGAATGAATGCATGAATGCCCAAGCGTACAACAACGCAACCGAATAAAAACAATAACAGAACTTCTAGAAAGAACCACGACCGGGAGCAGGAATCCCATACCATAGCTCTGGCTGCCATGACGCTTTCGAGACATGCAAAAGTCTGGTCAACACCACGTTCTTGAACTCCACATCATCAAAGCCCGCTTCGGTCTAACCGACTGGGCGTCACGAACGGATTGATAAAGGTAAACCCCATACTCACCTTGATGATTCCAATGCAACGACGCACGAGTTTGGCAACTTCAGAAGCGAGCTTTCTTTTTGTAATGGGCCCGCGGTCGTTCTTGTGGTTCGTCGTCAAGATCTGGTAGTTTCATGCACTGAGACATTTACAGGTCGGCGGCTTATAGGTATAGGTTTCACCTTCAACTTTTCGATCCCGTGCCGTGGGAGCTGGGAAAGAGGGGAGGGTGTGAAATTGATACGTTTGTGGGGTTTTGGGAGTCCAACGCACGTTCAATCTGCACGATATCGAGCTTCCGACACCTTGGTAATTCAGGACCTTGTCATCACCAAGGTACCTCGGATCGGCGGCGTCAGTCAGTTTGATCCACCCGAATTCGATCGGTGCCCGTCTGACCCAGCCGCTTTGTCGGGTAGGGCACCTGTACGGAATTTGCAGGATCATCTTGAATTGGGTTGAACCAAAGGTGAAGGTGGGAATCTCCGGAGGCTGTGGGGGCTCGCTCCCAGCTCCTGCCACTCGTACCATTTCCCGGAATCTCACCTGCGTCATGGAGTCCCGAAGACCCCCAGGTTTCCTTCTACTCGTACGCTTTCGAGCGGGCGCGGCGTCGTCTGGGCCCACAGCCTGCTTCGGTTTTTTGCCGCTTCTAGAACGTCGAACCTTAGTGGAATTACTGGGCGTCCGTTCAGAGCGAAGGTCCCGAGGTAATCCCGCGGGGTGTCCCGAATCTCCCACTCCTCCGGTGTCGAGGCTATGAATGTTCGGAGGCTCTGCATACCCGAACCCATCGGTCGTCCTTCCGTTCGGTCCAATATGGGCTAGGGTTCTGCTCGACCGTTGTTGTTCATCATATGGTATTGCCTCTGCGTCGGTATTGTGGCGGTCGCTCCGCGCCTCCACGACAAGACCTCCCGGTGCAGGCGTAATGTAGTCCGTCATGGAATAGGAATCCTGAACTTGCGTCAGACTCGACGGCTCTGGATGAAATACCCTCGCTCACCAGGTTAGGGTTGTCACGGTATGGCAGGCGTGTAGCCGGTATATAACGTTGGTCACCCATCAATCGTCGCTGGTTCTGGTGTAGTCCACTGCTCGAAGTTGGGACGTGGTTGTCCGGGCGGGTTGGCGGGTTGTGTGCCTGTAGATTACTTGTAAACACCTATTTGTAGTTAACTGGAAACTTGACATACATCCGGGGATCCATTCCAATTGCGGTGCAGCGTATAGCTGGGCCATGGGTTTCCCGAAGTTGGTTGCCCGTGACTGCGGTGCCAACATCCAGCAATGTGACCGTGTTGAGAACATGCGTCGATGAAATAAGGATGGGCGAGATGAGTATATCCTCCCGCCCTGGTTAGGGACATGGCGTTGCGAGATGCTCCTTCGTTGGGCCCAGCTACATTGTGAGGCATTCGGGAAGCGACGTTGTGAGGTTCCTGCCGGCCGCCGAACGCATTATCTTGGCCGTATGCCCCAACCACGGGATTGTGTGAGTGTAGATGAGCCGTCAATGGAGGGGGACAAAGCGATGTGGATCCCTGAGACATGACACGTCAGCGACTACTAGCGGTGACTGGTGGATGGAACCCTTCAGGGTGACTCACGGATCTACCGTCCATGGGCCTGAGGTGGTGGATGTTCAAATAACCCGTGGTCCTTGGAAAGAAATGGCCTGACGGGTAACCGTTCGTCGGGTGGTCGGGTGGTTGCCCAAGGGTGCCGTATTCGTCCACGGGTTGGGTACCAAAAATCGCAGGATGGGTGCCGGGGATAGCGACTCGTTGGCCGTTTGGATCACGGGAGGTGCCGCGACGAAACTGAGCGTGACCCATCTCTCTTCGGTTGTCGGAACTCACAGAAAGGAGGAAGGGCAGGAGGGACACACAAAAGGGAACCAGTTTATGTACCTCCTGTATTTTCCACAGCCCTCGATTACCCGCACATCCCGTTCTTTTTGCCAATGGGGTGGCACAGCCCGTGGAAATACGGTTGCGGCAACCTCGATCTATTAGGGATCTACACCCACGGTTCGGTGGCAAATGACTGGCGGGACTGCGCGTGTATTGGATCAATTAACAAAGCATAAACGGATATCCGGTGACGTCCGCGGATGGTAAAAGGGAACACGAACAGGCGAGCAGATATCGCTGAGTCCGAGCTCGCCCAATGCGATCACTGACATCATCCCAAGCACCAGTACTTAAGAATTCGATGGGACCGGGGGAATTGATAAGTCTCTGCAGCAACGTGTTGTTGGAAAACTGTTGATGGATGTGGGCGAGCACGGGGGATTTTCGGGTGATAAAGTTACCAGACGCCGACCAATGTGAGGAGGCGGAGTCGGTAGGCGTGGGGGGGGCGGGTGATGCTTTTGGGAGAGCGAATGGAGCGATAGGTATCTGGATGGGTAGAGGAAACGAAGGACGGGGGGATGGTCGCGTTAGGGGCTAGTAAAGGATTGCGCGATGATACCGCGGAAGCATCTTCCCTCACAGCGCTGTATGGGTATTGATTGATGCTGTCGTCTCTCGCCTTCTTGACCGGCGATAATTTCCAAAAGCGGCCTCTGTGGCCCTCGAGGGGTCAGCCAATCGAGTGATTCCGAGACCATACAAATGACACCAGTGGTGTGGGATTGAGAGACATGCGACATTGGGCCCACGATACGATTGCGGATGACAGAGTTCCTGGGAGATGAAACATTATAGGCGGGCTCTCCGGAGAATGCGGAGATGAGAGATAGCACTAAGGGAAGACACTCGATTACGAGCTCATCATCGGAGAGCCAACCGCAACACGGGACCATATCCCCAATCCCAACGATTGAAGAAGGATAGTCTAGAGTTGTAGCCCACGTAACTTGGCCATATGATACCCCAGGCACGTCAGAAGCAACGAGCGACGCGAGAAGGAAATTGACACCCAGATGTACGGAACTCATGATGAAGGAAGCGGCATTTGGTAGGGACGATCACATGTCCGAACCTAGCCCAGTGGAATAAGATTTGGTATGTTCTCAATTATCAGGAACGAAGCTCACGGTGATAAACGAAATACGTGGGGTCGTGGGCGACTGCACGGGTCGTGATACGGGTTGATGGGAGTGGAATGAACTTCAAATGTTTGAAAACGTACCTTGTGACTCCCTTTGGACACGCAACACCCGTGAATGCACCCCCAGGATCGAATTTTCTTGTAACCGGGACCTGCCGTGCGAATGACACGGGCAGTCTCGCTAGTCCATCTGGAGACTGGGTAACATCCGGAGTCTTCAGACGCGGGGTGCCCCTTTGTCCACCGGTTGGCGAAGAGGTTAGACGCCAACTTGAGTTGAATCACAAACAACCGCAAACATCCGACTCGACTCACAGATCGCTTGAGTAAGCTGGACTTTGGCTGGGTCTTTTAAAGACACGCATGCAATACACACGTGGGTATATTTCCTGGCGATCCAATCGTAGGGGATAGTAACAGGATAACGATATTTATTTATTCTTCACTAAGAGCCACTGGCGGGCTCCTGGTCAAACCAAATCTCCGGCATCCAGGAAGCCTTCGAAACATGAACGAGCTTCGTTAAGATCATATTCTCGTAACGCATACCAACCTACCACGATGCATTAGTGGAGGAGATCCCCAAAGGGCACTCGCTTTCCGTACCTTCGACACTTCGACATAATGCTTGACGCGTTTGGCTACCTCGAACACCAATTTCTTCCTAGTGATTGGGTTGTGAGCCTTCCTGTGATCGGCTGTGGTGATCTTTGAAAAGGCTTGTCAATCTACTGAACGGAAATGCAAGAGAAATCTCTCCCACCTGTGATGACCGAGGGAGGTGTCCTGGGAACTGGAAAATCAAAGAGGTAAGCGAACAAACCATAATCTTCCATAAGCTTGGCGTACGCATAGTCTGCAGGAGACCGAGCTCCCGGCACCAGCGTATTGGAACATCAGGTCATCTCTCCCGTCCGGACCCGGAAAGTGGGGGTCGAGTGCATCCGTCAATCTGATCCCAGGCTGCCCATCGACAGTAAAATCAATGGGGTTTTGTTGAACCCAGTTATGCTGGACATTCCCACACACATAACTTGGTTGTTCGATTTTGATTCGTTGAGTGGTCGTGGGGGGTGGTATCGGCTGGAGACGATTAAATTACTCAGGATTCGAACCATTTCGCTGACAAACGCACTTGAGTTGGTGCGAAGCCCTCCAACGCTACATTTCTCCTTTTACGTGGAAGTCTCTTGGGCGTGCCCCCGCCCTCGTCAGGAGATGCTTTCCTCTTTCCATTCTCCAGATATCGAACGTGTTCAGGTGGACCGCCCTACCGATGAGGCGGGGGTCCATCAATGCCAGCACGTCATCATTGGGCTCCCCAGGAGCTTACCGAAGCGGTGAGGTTGAATCTTGATGGTCCGGGGCCGTCCCGTGTGTCAATCCTAGAGTCCTGCGGAGTGCGGTGTGGGTTATGCTGTTTGTCATGAAGACCTAAACCTGCGGGTAAAGAAGTCAGTAATGGGACCGGAAAGGGGGGTCCAACCACTCTGGGTCGACTGGGTTCCTCTCCGAATGAACGTGAAAGAGAGGAGGTTCCAAAGGGGTTTTCGTTTTGCGCTTCGGCCGGGGGCGACCACTTGAAGGGATAGACTCTCACGATGGGAGGATCACTCCGTCGGCGAGGGGCGGTATTGGGAAGACAATATTTCGTACCGTTATCTTCACTCACGATATATGAGCTAAGTGGATCGAGGACCGGGGCGGGCAACTTTGGGGACTCGTGATTGTGGTAGTCGATCCTCCCGTTGTGATTGTGTGTAGATGAGGATACATCGGCATCGTCTAAGACAGCAGGTAGATACGCATCCAGTGCCTGTACAAGGTCGATACGTGAACTTATATATGGCAAAGGGAACGGAGCAACTCACACTGGAGGCGTGTATGTTGCTTTGGGGTGAAGAAAGTGAGGGGTGGCTATCCGTGTGTAGCTGCGCAGCATCTGATGGCCCTCCCGGCAGATTGTATACACCCTTTGAACGTCAGCCGGGTATGAAATGAAAATGGTGCCGTCATGTCTCACCAGGTCTTCCGAGTGGCTGATGTGAAGCGCAGCACGAGGGGGCACGATAGAGGGTGTCCTCGGTAGTCGGGTAATAGCGGCATACGAACGTTCTTCCATAGTTTCAGGTAGGCCACTTTGAGAACCAAGAGGTAGCACAGGGTGATCGTAGAATGCGCGGAACGTCTCATGGAACGCAGATCCCTGCAAATCATCAAGTCATTGATCCTCGGTCAACGGGAACAGAATCGTTGACTCACAGTTGGCTGCGTTGTATTATCAACTGCCTCCCTTTCTGACGAGGAGTAAGTTGGATCTAACCCATTTGTATCCATGGAGAGTGGGTATCCATGTTGGGGTGTCAATGAGGATGACTGGGAGTGCCCTTCTCTAGGGAAATCCCCGCCCGCCGTGGCGTCCTCGTTGCGGTTAGTGAAATAGATGTCACATGTGACATCTTCTGCTGTGACGTTGTGGAATTCCGCGGAGGGAGGACTCCCATCGCGAGGAGGGCGATCGTTAATCATGGGCGCGAAGGCAGTTTGGAGAGGGAGGAAGGTTTGGGTGGTACCGAAAGAAAGCGGCGAGTTTTGTGTATTTATATGTTACCCCACACACTAGGCTCGTTTTTCTGAAAAGCCCCACGACTTGCCACCGGCTCACATAGCCACTTAGGGAAAAGGCCGTGCATTTCACTCGTCGCGGCGTCGAGGCGTAATCGACACGCTCGCTTGGGTAAAGTCAGGTTTACACTTTTTTTTTCCACGGCCAAGTCAAGAAATGCGAGACGTTCACTATGTCCCACTGGCATGAAGGCTACGCTGGTGTCACACAGCCTCAAAGCGGGGGCAGACCATGGTCGTCCAAGGGAACGGAACCAATAGCGTTGCTCGTTAAGCATAAAAACAGTGAAGAAAACCGAAATAGGTGTATTATGGACCGAAGGGATGGCGTAACGGAAGCGCTGCGGAAGAGAACGGAAGCAATGCGGATTTAAATTCATGCGGAAAGCGACAGGAGGTAACGGGTATGGGGGAATATGAAAAAGATGCAGGATGGAAGCCCACTCTGCGAGGAAAAAAGGTTGGATCGCTCGTCGCGCATGGGGAATACAAAACCAGCGCCCTCTGGCCATGACAGCGCACGACTTGATAGCCTCATTTTTATTAATATTCTGCCAAGCCATATCACAGCATGTCCAGGATAAGCTTCCATAAAAGCAATAGACTCCGCTCAACACTACCGTACACAGCCCTTAAAACCCTTGCCCAGCCGGAATACGGCAGGGGAACATCCCTTGACGGTAAATGTTGCAATAACCAGAAATCACGACGGGGCATCTAGTATTTGCAGAAAGGGGGCTGTTCACTAAGTGAGGGAGATTGGGTGAGAAAATGAACCCTCTCAACCCACTTTTTTGGACGAAATTCAGATCGGATGATCCGGGGACTCAAGCTACACAGGTTCAATGGCCAAGCGCGGTGCTAAAAATGGGGTCCCCAACCTGTTGTCGCTGTAAGTTTCCTAGTGCTCATGAAATTGGAGGTTGCTTACCGGAGTACATGTGTGATAGGTTTACAGAATCCATGGCGTCAGTAACCAGCTGGTTAACAGTGTACTCCACACTGAGCGATTTATCGAGTTTCCTACTGACAGAGCTGAGAGCACGATCTGCAGCCTCATCCGCGGTATTACTCTCCATATCAATCCCGATACCGAGTCGCAGGGGATCAAGGACAGTTGTTTGGACGTTATGTTGGGCATTCTTGATCTTAATATCGCTCGCCGTCCTGTCGGGTTGGAGTTAGCATGGGTGGCGGAGACTGGAAAGGCGTAAAGACGTACCATGAGTGGAGAGGGTCGTGTTTAAATACCTCAAGTACGGTCATGATGACGTCGGAACCAGCCCTCAGGACTCGTAACGTCTCCTCAGCACAACGCTGGAATACCCCCTGAACACCAGGTGTCCCAAGCCCGTCCACCATGTCGGCCGTGAGGCGGAAAGGCACCCGTTCGGGGATGGGCAAAAGTTTACCCTATGTGGTGATCGGCACAATGGGACAACACAGAGAAGCGAGCAGCATACCTGATCGAACGCAATTCCCAGATCAATATGCACAACTTCGCCAGAGCCGTTGTCCATGAGAATGTTTGAGGTGTGTCGGTCTCCAAGTCCCAATACGTGTCCAACAATTGATGTTGTAGCAACACTCCGGGCGTAGTTCAGCCTTATAGCGAACCAAGCAGTCGGTGCCTTGTGCAACTCGGTGAAGTAGTGTCTCATTGCTGGTTTGAACCGTTTCCGAACGTCCGCGAAAGCTTTCAGAAGCAAAGACGTTTGATTTCCGCCCTCCTTCCGCACGTTTGAGAGGAGATTCGACGCTTCGGTAGGTTTCATGTCTTGAGGCCGGTACCTGTTGGGGGGGGGAGGATAAGATTGTTCTGTTAACCGCAGCGTCCGAGCTTACCGCGGATGTGCTATGGATAACCACGCCTGAAGGGGGGTTGTGTTCTGCACGAACTCCAGGATCCCAGCTTGAGAAGCGAGGGGAATGACCTTGTAGCTTCTGACACCGAGATTTCGCCTTTTCGTCTCTCTGTCCTTATCGAGGATGACATTGACCAATTGGAACACTTGTTCCATCACAGCATCCTGACGTAGGTCATCGGCCCCTTCTCCCTTGAACTAAAAACAATCGAAGTAAGTCCCTCTCACTCCTTCACAATCTATAAGGTCGCCCACCAATTGCTTGTACTTTACGCCGTCGCTTCCAATGCACACAGTGATCTTGGGTAAATTGACACCCCCTGCCGTCGCGAAAGTGGCTTCGAAACGCAGAATCCACGCGCAGTCGGCGTACCTAAGAGTCGGGTCGAGTGGGGTGTCAGCCGTGATCACTGGGACTTTCATCGGTTTGAGATTCCTGATGGCCATGGTTTCGGGGATAGGAAAGGGTGGCTTGAGTTTGTGGGCACGGTTTCCGTAGATTTGTTTGATCGGGTGTTTCGCCCATTCAAGACAGGCGTCGCTGACACGTTCTACATCGCAGACGGTACGACTGACTGAATCGTCGCCACGGAGTTGATCGAAAATGCCGATCGCGGCGGCTGCCCGGTCCCTCGGAGAAGGTTCATGCCTGGTGGATCGCCGGCGATTGGTCTGGACACCAGCATGGTCCGCCTTGAGACAGTACACCTGGTAGAGGCTGTGGAACGGGTGCTCTTTGCACATGCGCACAATGAGGGATTGCAAGTTAACCTGGTGTTCCGGAAAAGCGTTCTCCGAAGGCTTGGTCATGCGTGCGGACAGCTGGTGGGCGAGGAACACGAATTTCCGAGAGGGGGTTCGATTGAGAGCAACGCCAATTTTTTGTTGTATCGTGGGGTTCTCGAAATTCGCGAACCAGAGGGAGCACAGCCGAATCGCCCCATCATCGTCAAAGTCGTCGGTAGCCTCAAGACATTTGGAGTACATATCAATGGCCTGGTCCAAGAACGCGTTGATCGCCCGGTTGTGCTGGTCGACTAGTTCGGTGTCCTGCTTGAGAAGTTTCTCCGCGGTTTTTTGGTCCTGGGTTAAGATCGCGTACTCCTTCGACCCGTACTGTGTCTTCGTGATCTGGGATTTCAGGTTGTCGATTTGCTGAGCCTTCCTATCGACATAGAGCTTCCACCTGAGCGAGTCCGGCGATTTGGAGATGGCGTGGTACTGTTGCTCCGCGAATCTTGCACACTGACTGTAGATGGTAGCATGTCCAGGAGCGAGGGAAGAAGAATCTGCCGCGTCCAAGGACGCTATGGCGGGTTCGAAGAAATTGGACAAAATGTCTGTAGGCTTCTCCAAGCATGCTTCGGAAACCCATTCACCCTACCCAACACGTGAGTACCGTGACCGTCTGAGTGAAAGGATTCATTACCAAACGTGCTAGAAGTAACGCATTCTTGAGTTTAGACTCCACACTGAGCTTTTGAATCTCCTTGGGTTTTGAGACAACCAAGTCCTTCAAGAACTGAACAGCGAGCTTCCGCTCGTTATGCAGCCACAGAACGTCCGCGTATTCTTGGGAAACTACTGAACTCGGCTGCTTTTCCAGGGCCTGTGCGCGGACAACAGAGTTGAGGGCCACCTGAAGGTTGAGAGATTCTCTTGCCGCCCGAGATATGGACAAGAGACACGACTTCTCGACGTCAATCAACCCCTTGACGAACGGGGTAACCATGTTCCCTATCTGCTCTCTTTCTTCTTTCTCTCTCACAGATCGGATCAACGAAATCCTGGTCGCGAGTATCGCCTCGATGGCGGTAAAACTGTGTTTCGTTAGGACAGAAGGTTGACAATAAACCAGAACCCTTACTCAAAGTCGCTCGATTCTGTTCCTGCTCGGGCCCAACTTCCAAACGTCACTTGCTTGATAGCCAAATCCATCTGGTTCTTCTTCGTCCTCCACTGCCTAATCTGATTCAAACACATCAGATTTTGGGTGATCTGGCGAATCTCGAATAGATTTTCGTCTCCAAGAGTCCGAAGCTGCTCCATTTGGCCGAGCGAGCACTGTCGCACCACGTTGTCAATGGATTGGTTGTCGCGTTCCCGATAGATGGCCCGAAGCGCATGGTATAACGGGGCACCGGAGTTGCGTTCTCCAGCGTTGTTCGGCAAATCCCAGGTCTCTGTTCGCCACCCGAGGTGGTAGGCCATTTCCGACGAATGGAATGTCGCTTGGGTCGCGGATGGGGCGTTCTGAAGAGCGTTGATAGCCAGGTTGTGGAACCCAAAAGCATGTAGAGACAGGAAGACACCCTCAACTTCGGATGGAGCGTCGTTCCCTGCCTCCACAGCCGCTCCGTGGAAACGGAACGCCTTATCCCATTGTTTCTCGTGATGAAATCGCTTCACAAGGAAGTGACGTAGATCTTGGGTTTTGATCCCGTAGAATCCGTCCGGTTCGTCTATGTGGCTGTAGATATCGAACAATATGGCTTCTGCGTGCGGGTCTTCCGAAGGTGCGAGAATGTTATGTTCCGCAGCCAGTTCGAGGAAAAGAAGAGCGGTGGTATATGCGCCACACGTGATTGCGGTGCTACCAAGCAATCGGAAACTGATGTCAAGCCACTTGTCGTTCGCCAGGGCATTCTTCGAGTTCACGGGTCGGAAGTGCCGTAAATGTAATACAACATCCACGATACACTTCAGGCACCTCATAGAAGCAGAATCTTGGTTGAGGACGGAGGTGAAGTATTTGGAGAGGATTTGAGACGATGTCTTTCCTTTGGGCTCGTTTTGTAAGATGCTGTGCACGAGGACTGGAAGGGATTGCTCGGCGAAGGCGACGTCTGATTCGAGGATCGTGACAAGTTGGGCGTAGAACGGGTCTCGGGATGATAAGGTATCGCTCAGCAGGGTGCATAGCATCGTGATCCACCTGGGGAAGTCGTTACAGAGCTCGGTGTATAAGTGTTGCTGGAGATCGGTGAGATCCCTGGCCGCTATGGTACGTGGTGCGAAGTGGTAACGTTGAAGATACTCGAGTTCCCGGGATCCTTCCGGGATCGAAGGGGGTGGGAATTCTGGCATCTTGACCGACGCGATATAGCGCAAGGTTTTGTATGCGGTGTGAACTTGGGAGGGGTCATGCAGCTGTAGGATGTCGTGGAGACTGAGAATGAATGGCCCTTGGATCTGAAGATGCATATCATCCGGTTTCCTCCTGGTAAGCCGCCTATGCCAGTCACAGATCGTCAACCTCCCCGCTTGTCCGACCTCGAAACTGCTTATCTGCCCTCGCTGACAAACAAGCAGTGAAGAGAAAGCGTCGACGTCTTCATCTTGAAGCTGAGAGAGCAGAGGGATGGAGTTTTTGAGTCTCCAGAAATCTGACGGTGCGAACCGCTCTGTGGGAAGTTCGTTGCGAGATGCAAAGTCGTGGAGACGGCGTACGACGCGGAACTTCGAGGAGATGCGGGTATCCCCCAAGACCTTGGAGAGTTTGCTGCAAGAGATGTTGTCGAGGAGAGCGGCGAGTTCTGGGATTGGGTCGCAGGGCCAAGCAGGAAGGGCCTTGAGCACCAGCTCTTTCAAGTCGGATCGTTTGCAAAGTTCCAATGCTTGGTCTTCGATCCATCTTGCGAGATCCACGCCCAGCATGGTAATGATATCCTCCCCTCCACTCGTCGCGTAGTCATGCGCAGCACAGCTGATGGTGATCAAGGCGTCCGGTAACCGAGTTTCTGCGTAACCAGTCTTCGCATAGATTCCCAAGGCCCATTCAATCATTGATTGGGCAGCGCGAACGAGGTCGAATTGGCTCATACAAGTGGTACACCATTGAACCAGCGTGCGCAGAATAGTGTTGTCGGTGAAATGGATGGGGTAAGAAGCGATCCAGACCGAGATCCCGTTTAACAAACGCAGTTGCTCGTTGACCAATGGACAATCCTGGATCTCGGCGAACATCCTGTGCAGAACGTGGAAGGTGGTTGAGGGGCTCTCGGCGGCAGGAACCTTGCGAGTGATCCAGGCCAGAGAACGAAGGATAGTTGCTGTACTGAAGGCCGGCAGATTTGGTTCGTGGAACTGGAAATCGTTGGAGGACCGATATCTGGAGATGGAACGGAAATTCGAGACCGCGCGATCTGACTCCTTCAACATCTGCAGGCTCCGGGAGATTTCACCATCCGGGTTGAAATCCTGGTCCCCAAGGCCACGCAGGATCTCGACTACTATACCATCCACATGGCTCTCTAGCAGCCTGTCCAAGTCCCCCTTCAAGTCCTTGAGCCTCACTTGTAGTTCATCCTCTAACCCTTCAGGATTGTTCGAGTCCATCGAAATGTTGATCTGGTACGCGACGAGCTCGGAGAAACAACGAGCGATCCCTTGGGCAGGAGTCTTCTGGGTAACCTTGCAGTGGGTAGCGAAGAGTGCGCGGCTGCCCTTGAGGTCAGCAACCAAACCCTGTTTCCTTGAACTACCCGACCTCCCATCTGCGAAGAGGTATACCAAGGAGAAAGGGAGGAACGCGGCCTCCGCGTACTCCTTCAGATTTTCGTACCCAAGGAGGTGAGGGGGGAACCTGTAGGGATCAAAGCCTCCGTTGTAGATGGAATATGCGATCTGGCCCGAGTAACATTCGAACAACATGGAGAACTTCTTGAAACCCATACGCACAGCAACCGCCTTGAGGATGCACTCGATGTGGTGAGTAAACCCTGGCGAGTTCATCTGAACCTCTAGGATGTGGAAATATGAACCACGCCTGATAGACGAGCCAATGACCATCGCGTTCCCCATATATAACAGCCGGGTAAGAATCTGTTCGTATCTGTCTCTCTGTCAGATTGCGGATGTAGCCCGAACCAGGATAGGCACATACTGGCTGAGATCCGTCGAGAGTCCTTCCTTCAACTCAAGGTAAACCGTAGAAGCGTCCTTGCCTGCCAGGTTGGTGGGTGAAAGAAGTTTGGCGCTGAGAGTGGCGAGTTTGAACCTGACACGGATATCCTCATCCGAACCCAACTGAGGGAGCAACTCCGAAGGCGGGGAACAGTCCACTTCCGCGGTGTTCCAAGCCTTCTGCCAGGGGTCCTTATTGAGATAGCCACTCATGAAGCAGGAGAAGGCGTAACGAATCCTCCACGATCTGACCTTCTTCCGAACGACCATATCAGAGTAGTACTTGAAAAGGGACTGGACCTTATTCAAGACATCCGTAGCTGAGGGTTGTAACCACACCCCGATCGTCGAGTCCAAAAATCGGATTACTTCGAGGTGCGTCTGCTCTCGTTTTGCGAAGGATGGATCTCCCATATGCTGGGAAAACCTAACAAGCAACGTATCCGTCGCGTTGGTCCCCAAGTTAAACCTCCCGCGGCGAGCGTTGTCGGAGTACGAAGGAACCATGGAAAGGAAGGCATCTCCGTCGGCATCCAAGATGATCTCCAGTAGCTCCTTGTCTCTAGCGGTTTCGTCATTGGCTGATTGTAGAATGGGAATGAGGGAGAGGAAGTCAATGCAGATTCTTGCAATGTGTCGAAGGGTCGTGTTCACGTCCAGCTTCTTCTCCGTCTGAGCCGTTTGTGAGGTTCGTATTGGACCAAATCCGTCCGCCTCGTCAACTTCCATCGCGTTACTTTGCTTTGACGTCGGTAAGCCAGCCGAAACCCTAAGAATGTCTCGGAATACGCCACAAAGACGGTCGAAAGTGTCTTGAACCTGGGGACCCACTGTTCAATAAACCGTAGCGTGGGGTAGAAGAGAGACTTACGTCAGAACTCTGAAAGATGACCTTCTGAACAGCCCGCCTCTCGGCCTGGATCGTGTCGCGCCTTGTCGTTTTGCCCGACTTCAACGAGCCAAGGACCTGTCGTCTGATGCCGGTGTAGTCTGTAGGTGCCACAATAGCCTCCTCCCATTCCTCTGACGGTGCATCCTCGTCGACGGCGATCAAAGTTTCCAACCCCAACAGCAGCAAACGGCGCTCCTCAGAAGACCACGTCTTTTCACTCAGAAGTGGAGTGAAAAGACCAATAAGCCGGCAAGCTGCCTGGATCGTCCGTCGATTTGAGCGCGTCCCGTTCAATTGAAGTACGGATTCGAAGTATAACGCAAGTACTGCGAAGTCAAGGCCCTTCCTGGCGCGTTCGGCCGTGATCTGTCCTCCGTTTTCGATGTTCTCCCATTCGTCTGCGAGGGCTTCGAGCGACTTCAGAAGGTAGGATGATATCCTGCGCTCACGACCGGTAGATTGGGTAAGATCGCTATCCATCCCTAGTGTGACCCCATGGTGCGCGAGGGAGACCTGAGAACTGTGCTCCTGCGGCTGGAACTGAGGCAGGCGGGCGTGGAGAAGGTAATCTCGGATGACAGCAGTTCGGGAGTGCTCGACGATGGCATCTGCGGCTGGACTCTCTGGAAGGACACGACGGCATATGACGTTGCTTCGCTTCGCAAGACCGCAAATACTCTCCAACACTAACAACACGTCACTGACAGTGTGGTTGGGGATCCGAGACTTGGCTCTGCCACCCTGACCTTTGGTATTCGCGACCTCTTCGGCAACCCTCCAGCTCTCGGTCAACCAGGTGATAACCTTATCCTCCAACCGCATTCGATATAGTCGAACGTCTTGATTAGCGACTTTGAGACAAAGTGTGAGGAACATGCAAACAGAATCGTAGGGGAAGGTGGGTCCTTGGACATCGAGATCCTTGGCGAAAGCCTCGATCTCAGCGAGAATTCGATGAGGTGGGAGGAAGGAAGACGCGTGGGTGAGTAGGACGTGGGCCAAATGTGAGGCTGATCGACAAACTGTAGAAACGGATGTTCGGCGTATCGCTTGTGTCCATGTTTGGTCCCAAACGTTGTCTGCTCGAGAGGTCGGCAAGGAGAATGTAGAGTTTTGGGTAGAAGGGGTCTGGGGCTGCGAGGACGTGGATGGGGGAGGTGTGGCATTATCGTGAGCAATAGCTGCTAAACACATGAAAGCCCAGGATTGAAGAGTGATATCATCGTTTGAGACCAGTTGAGCGAGATTGGAGAGAACATCTTGTTTCAGTCCATCGTGAAGTACAGACCAATGCCGGTCGATGAAGAAGAGAAGAGCTTGTAACCGGAATATCCGAACATTTATGTTGGTGTGGGTTTGAATATCGGTTAACAAGGAGGCGATGGGATTATCCCTGCGAATGCGTTTGCCCCCGCTCTTGATGTTACTACTCGATTGACCAGAGTGCGTCGACTCCGACAGAATGTACAGCTGTAACATTCCATTCAGATGCAAGAAAAGGGAGTAGAAAATAACGATAGATGTGACCTTCTCAGCACAATCCGCTTGCAACTCCAACACGGCCCAGGCCAGCGCTTGACCTGAATCGAAATGCCAAGAGCTTCTGAACGTCCTCGCGGTAAACGCTCTATTACTCGAGTCTAGCGGGAGGTCGCCTGGATATTGGATTTGTAGACGCAAGGAGTCCTGGGATAACAACTCGACACCCCACCTACTCTCAGCCTCAGCATCGAGTGTGTGCCAAAGTCTCCCAAGCCCATCCCCGTAGATGCCGTCTGCGGGGAGCCTGAGTTCACCCGACTCTGACCCAAACTTGGCGATCGACACGTGAGGGAAGAGCGTCTTCAATATTGCGACCAGGACCTCTTTCATGCCTCGATTCTTCGTTGACCAAATACATACGAGGCTGTCCCAGGATTTCCAAGCGAATTTGCTCACGAGTTCCCGACAATTGAGTTCGAGGTGAGAGAGCGTCGCGGAGAGGGCGGACAGATAATCCTGGTGGAGGGAGGTGTCTGACGGATAACGAACCAAAAACTCCTGCAATCCGTTCAAGATGGCGCTGGGGAGGTAATCGTACTCGGGATGTAGGAGCGGGGCAGAAGGCGATTGAAGGAGGGTGACCAACAGACCGGTGAACTCGATTTGTGTGAGGGAAACAGGTTGTAAGGTGCGGTTGGAAGGAGTTTTGGAAACCGGTGGAGGGGGTGAACTGGAATCGGCCCTTCTACGTTTCTTCGCCGACTTTGGCGTCGAAGTCCCAGGCTCTTCGTCCATGTACATGTCCGTATCACCAGAATTCGACGACACAGACCTCCGATCATCGTCATCCTCTTCCTCCGCAATGTTACCCAGGAAAGTGGTGATGCTACGCCCAAGGATAACGTTCATAGACAATTTAACGAGATCGATCCACATCAAATCGTCCATATGGGCAAGGTGTGGCGGGTACCCAACTAGGCATCGGAGGGCTTTGACATAATTAAGGACCACCGGTTCAAAAAGCCCTCCAGAGCGAACCATGGTCTGGGTGAGATGATTGAACAACGCGTTACGAGCACCTTTGGAGAGCCTCTCAACACTCCGCTCTGCCAGCCATCGTACGACCGATGTTGCCTCCTCTAATCTCTTCGTCACGGCCGCCGTAGGCCCAGCGGTTTTCAACAGGGCTTTTTCGTATGCGGTCTTCTCCAACTTCACTGCGGCAAACAACGCCTGGAAGAGGGTTAGCCACCCCGATCCTTTCGTTTTATCCTCTTCGTGGCGAGCGACAACGGAATCTCGTTGGAATATGCGTCGGATTGTCGCGAGAGCCTCCTGCCGCTCACGGGACTTCGTACTCTGAAGCTGATCGCGAACCTCTTCAAGGGTGCTCATCGCTGAGCGGAGGAAAAGTGTGTTCACTGCACCGTGCCGACACCGCGACGCGACTCCACCTCCGATCAGGTCTTTCGGCTAATGCCGTAACTTAAGTCATTCCCTCTTTGGCTGACTCATGTCATTGTGGATGACGAGCCTTTGCTGGAGATGACCACCACTTTACATTTCGATCCACGATGACAACCCCAACCCGAGAACACCTCCTCAAATCCGCAGAGTCCTTCTGCAACGCCTTCGCGAACAAAAAACCCGTTGAAGAAATCTTATCTCATTTCTCCACCACTCACGCAACATCCTGCTTTGAACATGGGGTACCCGCCCTAGCGCCATTCCTCGGCCGCACGTTCACGAAGCCGGCGGAGTATCTCGGTGTCATCGCGAAACACCTGACCTACGAGAACGCGAAATACTTTGCGTACATGGTCGATGTGGAGACCCGCAAGGTCAACGTTCAGGGGAGTGCCCGTTTCACGTGGATCGAGACCGATGAAAGCTGGAAGGAAGTCTTCACATATGTGCTCGACTTCGACCACGAAGCCAAGATCACGGATTGGAATGTATGGGCGGACTCTGGGGCTGCCTACTTGGCCAAGGAAGGAAGGTTGAAAGATCTCGAGCAGTAGAACAATACGCCTTCTGTACGGCACCCCACTGCAAGCTATGATAAAACTAGCTAGCCATTCATGAACTTGCTGAGCAGCGTTAGTTGGTATTGTGCCACGGACACGCCCAACGTGGTCAATATACAACTCGTTGCACCTCGATCGTCGTTGTTCGCATGGATGGAGTATTTACTCGTTGAATATCATTCGTTCTCTCGTTGGTAAATCCCCGTTGTCACCTGTCCGGATGAGTCCCTGAAGCGGGGCAGCCTTATGTACTTGGACAGACGATATGGTTATCGTTGCAGACGTATCACAGGACGATCAAGTGGGGTTGACCGCCCCCCTCCATGACCAAACCGCCACCATCAATGTTACTTATCTCCGGTGCCGTAACTACAGCTCTACTCAGAGGCAAGGCGATTCTTCACATTCCCGCCCCTTTCAGTCAGAACTAACGCGACAGCTTGCCTGATTACAGAGCGATCTCCAGTTTCCGTTTGGACCGCTACTACCTGAGCAAATCCCTCCTACGGTTTCCAAATCCCTCGTTTGTCCCGCCGAACGCAAGGAGGGACTCGGGTTATCTCAGCTCACTTTCAGGTCCCGGCCTCGGATCAACGTGGTAGTGGCCCAGAAGCCATTCAGTGCTCAGCGCTCAGCGCTCAGTCCCGGCCACATACACAACAGCCGGTGGACTCATTGACTCCAACCCCGCGAGTCCCTAGTTCCCCAAAAGACCGGTCTCGACCATCTCACTTGAGCTCCAACCTCCAAGGGACATTTCAACAAACGCCCTATCAATGTCCCCCCGCGTATTATGCCGGTTGGCCCATGTGGTCCCTCCCTCAGAGAACTCGTATCGTTCCAAGTTTGATATCTTGTACTTGGTACGAGAGACAATTACCTCTGTTGAAGCCAGGCCTCTGATCGCTTCACAGTGTTCTCCGCACCATCCTCATCCTCCATGCTCTTGTTTGGAACGGACAGCACGTCGGTTTTCCGATCGGTCTTGTCGTAGCCAGGCAGATCGCGCTGTTGGTCGGTATGTCCGAGTGAAAAACCGAAACCTAAACCATGACGAGAATTCAGTGGGGTCGGGGGTCATTTGCTCTCCAAGACAACGAGAGCCGCACTTAATTACAACGTGTAATGTTCTCGAAGTTCGGTTCGAACCGAACCGTTGTCAGCCAAATCGTAAAAGTTTGGCGGGGGCGAACCGAACCTGAACCGAACATCGAGAACATTGACGTGTCCCTGGATTCCGTTGTGGGTGCGGCGAATACTTCCACTGCAAGAAAGGTTGGTAACTTAGGCCCGTTTCACCACCCACGTTAGCGCCTAAATATCCACTGGACAAAAGAAATCAGCATCATTACTGCCGAACCCTTTGTACTGACAACCAATATTGGCCTTTCCTACAGCGGTATGGTCTGGGCGGTTCACTTATTGCCCCTGATCACAAAGAGTTAGATTCGGGAACTACGGAGCTGGATTTGTTTACAGTCGAAAATGTTTGAATGCATAAAATCTTCGTACCTATTCACAGGAACAAGGCACGGGACATTCTTGATGAACTTGGAACCATAATATGTTCGCAACGCCGCCATTGCACGCTCAAACAACTAACTGGTCGTCGCGAACTTGCAATTTTTTATCCCAGCTTTCCAGGCGGTATCGCAGGTCTCGGGCACGCGAAACGTGGCCGATCATCGTCATTCAGGGGGCCCCGAGCCTCCCGCCAATGGGGACGCTCGACTCCGCCACAGATATGGTGAGAGGGGGCATGGACTGATCATGAGAGGTCCTACATGCCCCCCATGTCATTTCTACACGTAGATTTATTGACAAACCTGTCATCCAGATGTCTCCCTATTGGAGGCGGCTGTAGCTGCGGTCTGTCTCCTATTGTCCTGAGATCCAGCAACCTACATACCCTAGCCGCAATCGGCCAGGTCTCAAACTCAGCCGCGGATATCACTCATTAGTCTGCGGCCTTCGCCGAGTGCATATCTTCATAAAAGAGCCCGACATTGTCCAAGCCTACCTCCGTCCCAGTTCACCTCCCAGTGACCTTCACCCCTCTTGCACCCCAGCCATGAAGTTTGTTGTCCTTTCTGCCCTCTCTCTGCTCGTCTCCGTCGTGAACGCGTCCTACATTGTACTTCCGTAAGTGATCGAACTTTAACCGTTCGTGCTCGACGATGACACTGACCCGGCCAGTCCTCGCGGCGACTACCACCTTACATCTCGATCCACGACGAGCACCCCAACCCGAGACGACCTCCTCGAATCCGCACAGTCCTTCTGCAATTCCCTCGCAGACAAAAGACCCATCGAAGAACTCTCGTCTCATTTCTCTACCACTCACCCAATACTCATCTTCGAACATGGGGTACCCGCTTTCGCGCCATTCATCGGCCGCAAATTCACGAAGCCAGAGGATTACCTCAATATTGTCGTGAGATCCCTGACCTACGAAAATATGAAATTCTTTGCGTATATGGTCGATGTGGAGACTCGCAAAGTCAATGTTCAGGGGAGTGGGAGTTTCACGTGGATCGATACCAATGGAAAATGGGAAGAAGTCTTCACATTCGTGTTTGATTTCGATCACGAAGCCAAGATCACGGTTTGGAACTTGTGGGGGGACACGGGGTCTACTTACCTGGCCATGGAAGGCAGGTTGGGGGAACTTGAGAAGTAGACCGATACATCTTCTGTACGGCACTCTATGGCGGGCGGTACCCTCTAACTTGGACAACGTATCGTACACCTCTGTAAAATTCAAGGTTGAGGTTAGTTTCCGAACTGCCGCTGGGTTCTCATGTGCACTTACATCCACTGTACGTTAAAATCCAATGTGGCCTAAATATCGAACCTCCTCAACCCAACCTCATCTCCTCGAACGGTCGCGATCCTGCGTTCATCGAATACAACTGAACCTCTCCCCTTCCACGACGCATCGTCGCCAACCTCAACCTGAGCACCCTCCAGCCACGTTGACTCCCTAGAGCCCTTGGCCCCTCGTGGTCTCTCCTCTAGGTCCCAAACCCAAATGCCTCCATCAACACCCAAACTGACACACCGCCCGTCGGCCACCCAAATCTTTTCAACGTCGCTCTCGGGCCCATACAGGTATTGTACAAACACCAATTTCGGGGAGCCGGTCGAAGGTGTAGGAGGTAGAATCAACCGATATTGTTGCAACGCGTTGGAGAACGGAGTAGGCCGATTCCTCCTGCAGGAAGATGACGAGGCTGAGGCGGATAGAGGGGCTAGAACAACCCATTTGCCGTCTGTCTGGGTGTCGGCAACCTTCTCAACCTTCCGGCCCCATTGATCCTGTGTTATCTTGAATTTTTCTTCGTCGATCCACCCGAGGGGGAGGTCATAAGTCCTGACGGTGCGGGTTGAGATCAAGGCGGGTGAAGTAAGGACACCACCAATCTCATCTCCAAGCTTTAGCAGAAGCTCGGTCACACCGACGCTCCAATGTCGAGGGTAAACGGGCACAGAGAAGACAAGCACCACCTTCAAGATGTTCCGTGTCCCGCGAGAGGGCGAAATGATTATCGATGTGGGTGGATATGAGGTGAAAGATGACAGCGTTTGCGTGTGCTTCACTTTGCCGTGTTCAGAGAGGTCGTATATGGATAGTACGAACGCCGCAGAGAGAGTCAGCAGGATGGGGTGATAGTATGCGGCTTGAATGATGGGTACAGTCCTCTCGGTCCTGTGCGTGGGGAGGTGAGAGAGAATGCGGGAAGAATTGGTCGGTGAGCGTTGATCGACCGAGAATATCGAGAATTCCCCTGTGGAAAGGAATGACGCGAGGCGAGTGTGCTGTGAGCGCGAGCAGGGTGTGGATTGGTCGAGTGCAAGGGCAGTAATTCTTGCATGACAATCAGCGCTGCGTGAAGTTGCGTGGATTTCGTGCGTCTGTCGTCCGGGTGTTACAAATCGTATAGTTGGTGATGAGGACCCGACGTATGAGTGTACAATGGTATCACCCATGAGGATGAGGCCCGGTCCACCGTCTTCTATGGCACCTATTATTCTGTTAAGTCGTAATTGAAGAGTATATGGGCCACGGTGACTGACCCTGAGAATCCGTGGGATCCATCTCTTGGGTATCTACGGTTGTGTTGGGGCTGGGTTCGAATGTTTGAAGGGTGCATCGACCTGGCAAGGCTAATCAGTGCTTGAGAGTGCAAACAAAACAGCGGACACACACACCGTTGCGCCAATTCTCGCCTAACTTAAAGAGGACCTTCCAATTGATAGCTTCCTCATCCACGCCTCGCTCAATCCTTTGCAACGCCCTCGTTGGTAACGGCTTAATAGCTCGATTTTCCTGACCAACAGGAGGAGTTAGGGGGTTCCGCATCATGCGGACTCGTACCCGGCCGTGCTCGGCCAGATACAAAGCTTTCCAAAGCTATAACGTCGCAACCGAAAGTGATTCCCTCGTGTCAATCCTCGTGAAGTTCACCGACGTCTCGTTTTGAATGCACCTGGTTGTCTTGTGAGAGTCTGGCCCAGTTCTTGTTTGTGGTCTGGATCGTGCAGAGATCCCTGGCGGAGAGGTAGGAGAAGATTACGAAGATGAGCTCATCGTAGAACACCTCATCAAACGAGAGGTTTTGTCGACGGCCGCCACTCGCGTCTGAAGTTTCGGACGAGTGTTGGACCTTAGCGTGTGTCGTCAGCGAAGGTGGGTGGCTTCGCTTCATCTTCACTTCTGAGGGGACGTGAGGGGGTGACGCTGTGAGGGTTGCTTGGGTGTGTCGGCAAACTCCGGGTCGAACTAGGGTTGATTTTCGCTGTCTGGCGTCCCCCAACCACTGCGTCTCAAATCCGAACGTCAGCGTCGTACGAGTCATATCGCTTTGTCACTGGTTTTGCCAGTCACTCAGGTCGTCATTTCCCCAACCCCCGGGTCGCCACGAAGCGATTGGAAGCATCGTCAAAGATTTTCTCACGGCCACCACATCCATACAAGTGGCGGGAATGCGGGCCCCAAGAAGGATATGACCTGAAAGGTGCAGGAAATGATACAAGAATATGTTCAATTATTGTAGATATCAGCGCATGGACACACGTGCGAGGAAAAGCGGAACGGTCAAAGGTCGAGCAAGACTGGTGCCACGATCGGATGAGCATGTCATCAGAAGAAGGGTCGCCCAGCACCCCTCTTGCCCAGACAGAGTCGTATACCATCCTCTCTGCGAAGAAATCACCAACACTTTCTCGAAGCTTCCCGATGACCTCAGCGTCACTACCGTCTGCATGGTTCAGGGCACAGGAGACTTTGATCGGGGGAAAAGGATGGCGAACACGTCCTAGAGTCCACAGTTCCGAGTCAGGAGGCATGTGCAAGTGGAAAAAAAACCGAAACGCACCATCACGGTCTCAGCAAACAAGTTATATCCCGGCATCTGACTCTCCTGAGCGACAGCTTTCGCGCCGTGACCCTCGATAAGCCCCTTTCGAATGGCGTCCTTGCCAACACATACGAGACCCCGGATGGCACCTTCGCGGGTACCCCGACTCTTACCAGTCGAAACCAGCGCCAGAAGCAGGGTCTTCATAATGAGGGGAGCCAAGGAAGGATACATTGTGGAATGTTGTGTCAGGAGGTGCAACATTGTTTGTACTGCTGAGGTGCATAGATGTGTAGAGTGTGCGGGAGGTAACAATGAATGAAGCAGAATGGACAAGACTGGAGGTAGCATTTGGTGCAACTAAATGGGGCACATTTAGCAAAGGTAAATCAGCCAGTAGGTGACTTACGTATGGCTCAAAGAATAGTGTTGAGTTGTCCAACAGTGCGCTAATCACATCCAAAAGCACCAAAAGCACTCTTCCATCCGCCTCAGTCTGGGTTCCAGTTCTGAGGGTATTAAAAACCTCCACTGCAACCCATCGCATGAGATATGGCAGGAGAGGTTGTGGACCTGCGTCGTGCCTGAGGCTCGCAAGCGCTGCCGTCCTCTTGACATAGTCCTTGGGGGTGGGAGGCAACAATGACGATGTGAGTCTGGTGTAATAAAGTTGCAACTCCCTCGACAGAACTTGCTTGACGAGTTGCTGATTCTGCTGACGACCTTTCATGGTAGATTGGGTGGCGAGAGCATCCGTGAACGTAAAATTTACTTTTTGAGTGGAAATAAGTGCAATAAGTGACAGAAAAGTAAATAAGTGACCACTTATTAAGCTATGGTACCCTCACAACGAATAAGCGCCCCAAAAAGCGAATAAGTTACCACTGTAAAATCAGAAAAAGCGTGAGAAAAGCACCATAAGTAAAAAGTGATTGTGACTTTTCCTGATGAGCGGATGTCGAAGGCTGACTGGTGATTGATTCAAGGCAGAAGGTTCCTCCATGTCTTTTGTGATAGCAGGCGGATTTTCTGGAATCAGTGGTTGGACACCCTCCAAAGCCAACCAATGAGCTGTCCATGAGACGGATTTTGGCAGCATTATCTTCTCGCATAAAACACGATCAAAATCAATCTCCTCGTCCTCCACGAAGTGCAGTGTTCCTGTTGTTGAGTTTGGAGGGTATGCTATTGAACGTCTGAACGTGGGAGGGTTATGTGGGGAGTGGCCATAGAGAGGCTCAATGTTTAGCACGCGGAATGTGTAATCGTGACGATTACAACATCCTCAGCCTCCAGGTGTCAGCGCGCAAAATATGGTCACAAAAATTCTTTTATTCTCTTCAAGTCTCACCATTCATTCACTTCATTTTCCCTTTCTAATGCCCTTACGATTGACTCTTATGATCTTTCTTATGCTTTCGAAGGGATAGTTGTTAGCCATGTTACAACACATGGATATCGGCTCATCCTACCTGATCTTCCAAGGTCATGGTACGAGCCAATAACCGAGTAGCCATCGCGGTTGCGTGGCGCATAGCGGGCATAGTTTGATGAAGACGATGATCTTCGCCTTTCCAGTCGAAGATCCCCATACGGAGAAGACTGCGCATCACTGGATCACGGAGCTTGGTGTGGTCCATCAAGTGGTACTCTTCCGAGGCCCAGATCATGAATCCCCAGAGGGCGTCATCGTTGTGAAGATCTTCCAACTGGTCGTTCTTCCAACAGTGGAGCCTAGCCTCTGGAGCCCAAGTCTCCTCGCCAGCACGCATCTTGCCATGCAGCATACAATCCCCGATCTATAAACACTGGGGACAAGGGGTCACTTACCTGGTAGGCAAATTGTGAGTTTTTGTTGAGTTTGTGTTAAAATTACCCAATCGTACCCACTGGGCAAAAGCGCTGGGCAAATTTAAGATTT
>Ga0307515_10005026_pt1 | contig 26946 bp, 19 predicted proteins | sample 17_EM_MG_FD_194513 | JGI IMG/M metagenome (GOLD analysis project Ga0307515, IMG submission 194513) | Populus trichocarpa ectomycorrhiza microbial communities from riparian zone in the Pacific Northwest, United States - 17_EM | ecosystem: Host-associated > Plants > Roots > Unclassified | place... | reverse complement strand
ATTTATATACAGAAGACCCTATAACCGCTTCCGCGCAAATTAAAACTCTAAAGACCCCCGGAATCTGACAAAACCCGAAGCCCCGAAATTAAAACCCACACGGCAAAGTCGCAGCCAAAGCCCCCCCCCCCCGCGTGGTGATCAGAGTGGCGGCGTGGCGGCGTGGCGGCGTGGCGGCGTGGCAAGGGTGAGAATTCGTGTAGGGGTATACCGGTGACCCCAAGAGGTCTCTCTAGATCTCGTTCTAGGCTTCGTAGCAACAGTTGCCTCTGAGTAAATTTTGAGTGATGGGTGAAGGATCGGGATGTGGCTGTTTGTAAGGTGTATTAAGGAACTAAGGTGTGCTAGAATATTTGATTCTCGATGAGCTGAGAGATGATTACTGGGGCTTGCGCTCTCGAGAGCTGGCTTGCTTATTCCCAACGAATACGTTATCTCTCCTTTGCCTCGTCCCCAGTCTCTCCACTTGCCGAGCGAGCTTGCGAGGTAAGGGTAGTGGAGAAAACGAGGTACGAGTGGCACAATACTACTGGAGGTTGGGCACGAGACAAATATTTCGTCATTGTGCGCTGTTTGGGCTCTCCCTAGTCGAATTGATTCCAACCATAGATGGTGCAGTTCGCCGGTCGATGGCAGCAAACTACGAGTCTACGATGCCACCAGTCGGCTTAGGGAGCACATCCATTTCTCGAGGGAGGTGGCAATTCAATTTCGGCCTCAGTGAAGGGAGGGTTTACAACCAAAGGGATATCGCAGAGGGCAATATAGTCGTATTGCCCGGAGGTGGACGCAAGAGGGTCCCACAACTGCAGGCGAAATTGATCCGATAGCTGCCTCTCTCCCATAACTACAGTATCTTGTATATCATAAGCTGAACGCAAAGAACTCCAACACGCAACTCAACTTGCACAACAGCTGAAACCACCAAAAAATGAAAACAAACCAACCAAGTAGAGCTAAATCCGTTTCCTACCACATTCTGGTAAGTGACTGAATCCAAGCGACGAAACTATGAATAACTCGCAATCTTAGTCCAAATCAACAGATAACTCACGAACCTTGTTACTCAATTGCAATACAGCTCACCCTTTGTTTGTTCTTTCCGTCCTCACAAGTCTGCCTTTGTGTTCCATTGTCACGTTCTCCCACTTCTCCCTTATCTCCCTTCTCCGTCTCCTGTATAATTCCACTCCCATCATCCACTACCACGTTATATCTTACTCTCATCCTCCTATTATCCTTCAATATACCCTCAACCGTTGAATCTTGACCGGCACACTGCATCATTGGTACCCCAAAAGCCTTCGCTGTCTCGAGCGGACTGAGACTCACAGGTCGCCCCAGGTCCCACCAGCCCCAAAGCAGAAAGAGCACAGTTAAGAGCGCGAATAGCATGCCGACTAGCGCGGCGGCAAGGTAGCGACGGTCGGAGTGGAAGATCGGTGTGGAGTTTGTGCGTCGTGCGGTGAAAGTCTGGACCTCAGAGTCATTGCCATTGCCTACGCGCAGTGCTGCACGGAACATGAAGTCATGCATGGAGCTTAAGACGTACTCAGTTGGACTGGACCACTTAAGGCCACATGTTGCGAAGGTGTGGTTATCGTAGCTTGAAGGTTCGGGATCGAAGAATAAATCTGCAATAAAGCTTGGTCCGCTATAGGTAGATTTATTCAGATCAGGGTCCAGTAACTCCGTGACATTAGCATACAGATAGTAGCCGAAAAAGTTGTTAAGACCTATGAGTGGACCAGCTCTTGCATTCTTGCGAGCCGTGGGCAAGTCACCGTCAGCGATGTATGTCGAGACGACAGTCATGTCCTGCAGCTCGTCACGGTTGAGTGTGATGGTAGAATTCCGTATATTAATGGGATATTCGACTATACCGGCCTCAATGCTGCAAGTATCGACCCTGAGAGTGGCAATACAAGAATCGTTAACTGCCGAAGAGTGTAGAGTAGTCAGGAGAAGAAAGGGCACGCCGGTCGAACTTTCAGACATGGTGGAGTTAATTGCGAAGATAACTGCGCCGTCGTTTTTGGCTGTGGACAAGTCCAAAGTTTCTGTTGTTGAGGAGCAATTGTAACTTATGCCTGCGCCTTGAACTTTACCTGAGCATGTGCCATTGCAATAGTAGCCAGGTGCGTTGCGAGACGTGATAGTATCGTTCCGCCACCAAGCTTGGACAGTGGATAGACCATGGCGAGATCCGATCACTGTTATCGATGAACCGTTTCCTATCGTAGCAGTCCAGCCATCTGGAAGCCTTTGTGCAATATCCAACTTTATTGTCTCGTCCGTGACAATGTCCCGGGCAGTAGAGTGCGTTGCTCGTTGCAATAGGGGATTGTTGATAAACTTCACCGTAGCTATAATAACTGCTGCCAGAGCCACCTTTCTAGCGTCAAAGCCCGATCTAAAAGCAGAGATGAAGCTACATCCCTCACCACGATCCCAGATGAAGTGCAGGCATTCTAGTGATGTGCCGCGTAAGGCGCTTCGCCACCATGTGATGTCAACACCTTTCGACAACGCGGTTCCGAGAGTAAAATTCAAGATCGACGACAACACCGCAAGCAGTACTGTGGGTTGAACCTTCCACGACGCAGTAGTTTGCTCGTTCGAGATGATGATGACGCACGCAGAGGCTCCCATGCATGCCAAAATAACGAACAGTAGCATAATGGCTAGCCATGGAGTCTGCCGAAGTCCTGGCTGCCATGCCGGGGCTACTGAATGGAGACCTCGACTCGTGGTCGCGGAACCAGGCTCAGTGGTTGATTCGGTCATACTCGCAGCCTAATCAACGGATAGTCGTACGGCGAGATAGAGGGACGGATCAAATGGATGGACAGATATACGAAGAAAATATAGATAATGCCTCGTGGAGCACAGTTTGTTGAAGTTGGGGATTAGCCGTTAAGAATAGATTCAGATTAAAGATGAGTGTTGGTTGACAGCCCGTATTGATCTGTTTCTGTATCCAACTCGTTCAATTATAGACTCTTCAGACGTAAGGCTCGATGCCCATACAATGGAAAAAGCAGACTTAATCAGTCTTGATAATTAATGCTTGCAGCCCATCCCAGGCAAAGGTTATCCAATACCTAGCGAGTCGAAGTTCAACTCGGCAACTACATTCGCCGAACTATTTTATGCAGGCTGGGAATTTGGTTAATCAGTTGCTTCATCTGCTCCGCTCACAGTTGTTCCAATATTAACCATCTTTACAGAAAAGATGCAACTTTTGTTTTTTTATAGCTTTCCAGATTGGAAGGAGCCCCGCTGCCTAACGCAAGCAAGAGAATATCTGCGGAGATTCTCTTTGGAACAAAAGGCGTTATCTGAAAGAGATGGGAGATTGCAGCATTTTCACCCCATGCAGTTAAATTTACTACACACAACCTGTGTAGCCCTTTAATTGTCAAATCTTCGTCGATGTGATAGGTAAGGAGCCAACTTTCACCAAGACAGCTCGACCAAAGAGTACTATAACAAAGCTTGCACTTCAACTAACTCATGCCACAAACCTCCCACTATATCAAGAAATTTAAGAATTCAAAGTATAGTAAAAGATAATAATTTCTCGATAGCGTTACCATCTTGCTATTTCCCATATCCCGGCAACTTGAAGTGTAGAGTATGCTTGATGGAGGACCAACTTGGAACGTAAGTTTCATGCGATTTATGTGACGTCAGAGTATCCCAGTTATTGCATGAGGCTTGGATGAAAAACCGACTAATCATATTCAAAAGACGATGATGGTGTGCAAACATTAGGAATGCCCGGCAAAAATTACCCAAGGAAAGACGTGGTAGTTCTTGATTTGGCATTTTATAAGGCTGCATTCTCTCAGTTGATAAGACATTCTTGAATTTAATAATCTTTCTTTCCAGCGAAACTCGACAAGGCGGAAAAGCAAAATATGGTGCCACTGGGTGATAAAAATCGTAAGAACTTATTTACTTTTCCATCCTCGTCGTTGGAGCGATGCAGTTCTTCTATTCTCGGACAACACTTGGTTTACGGCAATCGTTCCGCATTCAGAACCTTCGGCAGCCGTGGATCCTTAGTTCGGCTCATATGGCAGGCATTGCTAATCAGGCATTCTCCCATGGACACCTTGTATAAGCGGTCTAGACATCATAATAGACTCGTCGCGAGAGGTAATACGCCTCGAATGTTTGGGAACTCGAATGGCCTATGACGAGATTGTGAACTGCAACGTTAGCATTCCTAGAATTAGTACCTAAAGGTCAGTTTCAAACTCCCGATGTCACATGAGGAGAGGCTCCATGCTATTAACCGAATTTCTAATAGCTCGTCGTAGGCGGTATGGGCTCACAGACCGTAAGACATCACGAATAGTTTGTCTACTGGTGGCTGTACAATTGGGTGCGATATTGAGCTAATGGTCGAAATGAAGGGATCAGGTAACATAGTTCTGAGATAAAGAAATGTGGGACGTAGTGCTAATACACTTTTTTTTGGTACTCGTTTGTATTTAGCTCCTGCTTGGATGGCACATCACGATGATGGCAAAGATTCTGGGCTTTGGGAGTCTAACGGTAGAGGCCGAGCTTCCCATTTCGCCTCAAATAGCCATGTATTAATGTATGTGTATGTGAAGCTCTAGCCTCTTCAATGCGGAATCTAACTCAAGAGGAATGTTTATTATTCTTGTTCCTAGGGAACAGCTTCGAAATCTATGAGATAATAACAATAGATATAGACTAGGTCTTCTCTGTGCTTCCTGCTTGCCTAACATGATACAACAGTGCATGAGTAGTTAATACAGCACAGCTGATCCTCACCCGCATTCTGGTTGTGATTTGTGAAGAATAACTTGTCAGACCACCGTACTGTATGTAGTAGTAGATAAGGCGCATCAGGCGAATGACACAGCACAAGTTGTTTCCGATGACTCCTGTTTTCCACTCCAATCAACCTCTTAATAACAAGGTAACACCATGGAAACCCCTGCTTTCATTGTCACACCATCAAGAAATTCAAGAGGGCTACTGGTAACGAAGCGAGTATCTCCTCTAGGTAACCTAGTCTTTTGTAAGATCCCAAGTTAAACCGTAATGTTACCACATCTAGCCATAAGAACAATGCATGGTTGCAAATTGCATACGAAATCCGATTTTGTTCTGCTGCGAAAAGCACTGGGCTCCTCAGTTTATCTGCGCAATTGGATATTATCACCTTAGAGCTGTGCATACGAAAAGGGACGAGCTTGAAGCCAGTTCCTTGCTGCCGTACCGCTTCGTCTAATATGGGTCCTTTTTTCCGCTAAAATACCCCGTGCCACGACCTCGTACCCTGTGTTATGGACAAAGTCAGAATTTTATAATTTGACTGGTACTACCTGGAGGTCAGGTTTTATCCACTGGGTCATAGCAGACTACAAGGTCATAGGACGAGGTCGTGAGACAGGGTACGACTTCGTGGTTTTTGCGGGTATTTTACATCACAGGGTCGTGGAACGGGTACGATCCTGCCTCACACCCTCATTTGACGACCTTGTACACTGTGGATAAAGTGTTAATTTCAGAATTTATCCAAGCACCACTCGTAAAATCAGATTTTCTCCATAGGGTCATACTCTGTGTTATAACCTGCCTCTAAAAAAAAGATCTCGTCTCACAATCCTGTGGATAAAATCTGATTTTATGTGTGGTAACCAAATTTATTAATGTGACACAGCCTCCTCGAAGTCGTTAGGGGGTAGATACAACGACCTTTTGTAGTTGCGGCTAGACTACTCACTCGTTGCAGCGATTTTTTCCCCTGAACCTGTACTGACCTCTCTGCAAATTGGGATGGGAGTTTGGAGTATGGCAACGTCGTGGATGTTGAAATAAGTGTAAGCGCGCTGCTTGAAGAGGGTGCGGTTGACGGCGAAGACTTGATGCAACTCGACTGTCGGGTGTCCGCCTCTAGGGAAGCTATTGGAAAGGTACAAACTAAAAATGCGAAAAAGGTCGAGATGGAAGGTGGAATAGAACTTCAGCCTGTTTATCGAAAGCTGGTGATGCTAACTATCGGTATCCTATTTTCTCTGTGAGAGGAATTCAACCCATACAAAACAGCAAGTTGATAGCAAACCTCGTAGCATCGATGCTTCTCTTGGGAATAGTAAAAGTGTTATCGCCGACCTAAAAAGCCCTCTCGATACGAGAGAAGTGGCAGTAGTGGTAAACTTTGGCGGTTTGTTCTAGTTAATTGGAATGAAACTGAGTAAGTAAGGAGTAGGTACAGCTTGATGGATGGGTAGATAGTTTGATGCAGAAGCTTGCATAGTGGGTGCTGGGGTTTGCAGAAAGAATCACGAGGAGGGGTGCGTCGAGAAACTTGGGAGAATGCAGAGGTAGTGAAGTGAAAGGGCTGTCAAGATAGGTACGGTGAGTGTAGCTCTGTGACGGGGAAGAAATTATTTTTAGAACTAGTACTATCCAACGGAGGTATCGACGGTACATTAGCATAACACTGGATGCCTATGTGAGCAATTTAGGAGACTCATGGTTTGTGTGGGACTGATTTGAGTACGGTTATCACGTGGGTTGGTTTAGGGTTTTGCGCCGGAGCCGCATGCACTTTAGTTCTTGTGTATAGTACGTGTCAATTAGACTATGGGAAGTCAAGTTCAGTTCGGTCAAGAGAGATTCAGCACAACAGACCCGTCACAACAATTTGCTTGCGAGTATTATAAATATAGCTACAACGACAGCCTTGGTGCCCATCTCAATTTATTGTCAATCCAAAATCCAAAATCCTCACATCTCTAACAAAGTAGATACTATATAGTCAACAGGAATCCGAAGCCTCCAACTTGCGGTGTCGAGGTGGAGATCATGCAATTCCCACTTTCCCACTTTGTCCTCGAATTCGTAGACAACTATAGTCCATCACACAGTCATAATATCTCCGGAATACTCTACCTACCATTTCACGTTGACTCCAATGGATGAGGGTTGTACTCGACAGTCTCGCCCACCACCTCACGTAAATTTCTGTAGTGCTCTAACTTCTTTTGGGCGGTGAGCGTGGAGCAAGTCTCCTGTCGAGTGGCTGTAAATTGGTAGTACGTTGGGCCTGCTCCGAAATTACAGAGGGAACGCCTAATAGCGCGTATGGCTGACCACCTGGGATCTGGGTTATTATAAGTTCCGTGAAACATGGCCATCCGCGAGTAAATACTCACGCCATATGTGGGCTTGATCCAAAAACTTGAAGGTAGTCTATTCCTCTGCATCAAGGAAGTACAATTACGATAGTTGAGACCATTATGAGTGGATAATACCGGTACGTGGGTCTCCTTCTCGGCGATGAGCCCAGGGCAGAATGGCACTGGTAGGAGAAGGAAAGGACGTCCTAGACATCAATACTAGTTATGAATGTGTGAGGGTCGAGAGTAATTATTCGATCGAGGGTAGTTCGAGATTCGAGGCGGATGCTGGTGAGGCCGTCGTCCCAGGCCACCTATCAAGACATGTGTAAGCCTCTCTCGGAACTTCAGTCTAGCAGCAATTCAGATACAAACCTCGTAGCAGTCCAAGCATCGCCGCTTCTCTTAGGGACAGAATTGGCGTTCCCGTTGACCTGAAAACTACTTGTCGAACGAGGGTAGTGTAGTAGTAGTCGTGGTCATTCTGGAAGTTATAATGGAACAGAGCAAGTCAGAAGTACATCTTGCAGGATGTAGATATCATTTTGGGCGGAGGCTCCCATGGTGTGGGTTGGAGGTGTTGGATGCTTCTATAATGTGTCGGGAAAGTTGACAGACTGTTAACAAAGAAAAGGTTATTATTCATATAAGCACACAACCTGTGTCTTTTTTGATTCTGATTGGTGGAAAGTGATTATCATGTGGTGGCACAAGAATCTAGTGGTGTTGCACAACCATTATTGAGCCGCTACTCCTTATTTGCTTTTGTATTGCATCGCACTATGCCTGTTTAAGTAACATTTGTTTACCCCACTGCATACTCTCAACACTATTCTGAGATACTGTTCAACTCCATTCTAAACACAGGTTTAAGATGTTATTCTGAGAAAATTGACTATATGTCATTTTGTACTAATATCTTGCTTGTAGACTTCTCCATCAGCTTCATCATGAAATCCTAACATTGTTCTGAAGACTGAGACTACTATCCCTCAACTGAGACTGATTGATAACACTTCTTACTTGCCTTTTACTTTTCTTGGAAATCTTGTATTTTGATTTCAAATTACAATAAGCCTCCATAAATCCAAGTTGTGAGTTCTGAGTTTCACTAAGATCTGGGTTTATTAGTGACTATATAAATGGAATACATTTGACAGTCTATTTTCTTTTCCTCCTATATCTTCTCTTTCTTTTTCTCTTACAACTAGTATTGGCAACGGTTCTGGACCGTCATTTCAGGTCCGGGTCCAGGTCGGAACTGAACGGTTGACATATTGGCGGTCTGGGTTGTCTATAAACCCGAACTGTCGATTTGTGCCCAGTTTGATGGAAATATCCCAACCAGTCTGAATTGGGCAGGTTGTCAGCGGGTCGCCCAGCAGGTCCATCTGTAGATTTATATAATGTGCTTGTTTTCACAGTTCGATGATTGTATATTATCAACATTAGGTATTCGACAGCCAATAATCTATTTTGGCATGTTTTGCAATCTGCGACATTGATTATTTTGGAATCCGTGTTTTTCCTGTTATACGTTGTATTTTTGGCTACAAAGGCAGTCAACAGTTCTGTTATGAGCTGATTCATCCGCGTAAAGCCTTGATGACCCAATATGCAAGACCAAATATTGTTGATACTCCGTTGATGCTCAGTTTCATGATGGGGTAACTTATGTGTCATGCACTGTTTCAAATGAAAAGGTGGCCATAACATCGTCCATGAATTATTACTACATTGCGACACTTTGATTAGCCCAGATGCAAGACCAATAATCATTGACACTCCATTGATGCTCATTTTCAGTATGGGGCAGCAAGCATGCTGCAATTGTTTTTGCCCCTAAAGGCAGTCAATATCTCATTTATGCATGTTTACAAACCAATCGCCACTGAGATTACCCAGGATGCAAGACGAAATATTGTTGACGCTCCATTGATGCTCCATTGACACTCATTTTCAGAATGGGGCAGTGACCGTGTTGTTCATTGATTCGCCAAGGAAGGCTGCCAGTACGTTGGTTAAGGATAGCAGCAACCAGGTTACTTTTCAATTACCGTACTTACAAGACTAAAAATCGTTGACGCTCTGTTGACGCTCATTTCCAGGATGGGGCAGGGAGCATGATGCTATTATTTTTGACTTGGAAGACAGCCAATACCTCATTTATGAATGGCTGCAACAATTCGCCACTGAGGTTACCCATGATGCACAGCCAAAGATCATTGACGCTCCGTTGACGCTCATTTTCAGAATGGGGCAGTGACCGTGTGGTTTACCCTTTTGCCAAGAAAGGCTGCCAGTATGTTGGTTATGGATAGCACTGACCACGTCACCATTCAATTACCCTACTAACAAAATTACAAATTGTTGATACTCCATTGACGCTCATTTTCAGGATGGGACAGGCAGCATGATGCTATTATTTTTGGCTTGGAAGGCAGCCAATACCTTGTTTATGAATGGCTGCAACCATTCGCCACTGAGGTTACCCAAGATGCACAGCCAAAAATCGTTGACGCTCTGTTGATGCTCATTTTCAGAATGGGGCAGTGACCGTATGGTTTACTCTTTTGCCAAGAAAGGCGGCCAGTATGTTGGTTATGGATAGCCCCGACCACGTCACCATTCAATTACCCTACTTACAACACCAAAAATCGTTGACACTCCGTTGACACTCCGTTGACGCTCATTTTAATATACTGTCTAGTCAAGATCTGCTGCCATTAATAATTGCATTCATGATTATTTGAACTTAGTGGTTGCCTTTTAGCCTGGTCAGGACTTGGCTGTACGGCAAAGCCGAGCCTGGTAATATTTGAGCACTGGTCACTCTCATCCGGTCAAAATTTATACATCTTGCCAAATAATCCATATTGCCAGCTATAGCTCTGTTTATTAACCAATTTTCTCATGCTACTGCTCAATATTCTCCCATCAAATTGCTCTAAATGAAATTCTCGGTCAAACTACATCATGAACTTGGTCATAATACATTGACGCTTTCTGTCCTACTTTTTCTTGATTCCCTTATTCCTCCTTGTTTCCATTATATTGACTCTCATCAAAGTCTTTTCAGCCTTCTCCTTTGACCGTCGTATAGGCCAAATCAATCTGGGAACATTCGGTGCGGCACCCACATTCCGCTGCTCCGGGGTCTCTGAATCCTCACTGCCGATGTCCAGTTCCATATCTGATTCATTGTCTGCCTCCCAGTCATCTTCGGTGTCGTTTGGATCATCCAAATCCCGATTCCAGTCAAGCTAATTTTCGGTGTCTGAAATGCTTTCAGGTGAACTATTCTGATCGCTTTTGGCAGGATGGTGGTCAATTTGTTTGATTCGGCGGACATCCAATACTCAGGTTTGTTCTCCAGGGAGGTCCTTTGCAGACAAAGCTGGTGGCACAGGTGATTTTTCCAACAATTTAAATGCAGCCGCACCATCATGTTGAAAGTGTGACCAGGAAGCTTTGACCATCTCTTCAGTATCTGAAATGTATCCGAAGGCCGCCATTTGGTTATTATGAGTGCAAGATTCCTTCTGTGTAGCTCGTAGGTTTTGGCTGCCCTGCCACATCTCCAAAAAGTTGTGGACCTTGGCCATTTGGTGCAACTTCTTTTGCTCAACCTCTCTCTTCATCTCCATGTCGTTATCACTACTGGTAGGATCTAATACAGGGTTGTTGCCAGCCAGTAATCCGTCATTGGCTCGAGTGAACTGCCTTACTACGACCTCATCGCAAAGGGTCTCGCCTGTGGTTTTCAACTGCCTCCACCCGATCACATCTTGCCCAAGGGAAAAACTGGCCTCCACTCCGACACTGTAAGGTATGATAGAGAATATACCACATGCCACATTGGGGAGATCTGTGTACTTTGAGTGCGTTTCTTCTTTCTGCCGCCACCAGTCTGTGATAACCGGTACGCGAAATTTACTACTAATCTCCATTGGGTCGGAGTGGTAATCATTAAGATTCGGATCAATTTGCCCCCAGTTCTGTGCGAATTCAGGAGGCAAATTCAAATAGAGCCTCGTGGCTGTCAATAAGTGTGCTGCACGATTGCTTCATCCAGGTGGTGTTTGTGTTACGGGGGTTCTTAATTCCAATAATCAATACAACATTTATTGAATTAAGTACAGCCGCCTATCTAAGAAACTCTTTCTTTCCTCGTCTTATCCTAAGACTCAACCTCTGGCACCTAAGAAGCAAGAGCGACCAATCTGTAACGGTACCAAAGACCGTCTCCTGGATATATGTATACAGCGTTTTCTCGCTGAACAACTAATCCTCGGAAAATTCCTCGAATGGTAACAAGCCGATGCGAAGATATCTCAGCACCAGGTAGTCGATATTCTCGAGTTTGCAGAAACAAAACACCACTCGATAAGTGTGGGTTAAATGCTGCTCTTCCAAACTGTAGAGAAGGTTGCCGAATGATTCGACAACTTGATGCAGTGCGTACTCGGATTGTGTGTATCTGTGTCCAGGCATAGAATGCGTAGTCACGAGTGGATAATAGTTCTTGGGAGGAAATTTTGAATAGTTTGAATAGATAGAATTCTTAATAATATTTTAAGGTCTTCTTTGGTGTTCTGAATGTTGACTTGTTGGATGCTGTCTTCCTTCTCTCTTTCAACGAACAACACCTTCTCTTATATAGTGGTCTTCGTGGGTCTATGCGCCCGTACTTTGACGCTAGTACTACAAGTATCCTGATAGCGTTCTCGCGGTCGCGTCTTAGTATGCGCCCGGTGATAAGTGCCACGCTTCCCAATTGGTTATCGTGTTCATGCAATGTGGTTTCAAAGCATTACGCTCCTGATAAGAATCAGGCCATCCATCACATGATATCATGTCATACATTGCGTTAGTTTAATTTAGACATCTTACTACCCATTCGCGACAGTAGTTGGTACGTCTGCCAACAAATTAGTTGGCAGCGCTTATTGCAAATTAATGCCTCACCTTTAAAGGCTATTTGGCTTGCATCATAGATTTAATCGGCGACCAACCGATACTATGCCAATGTGGAACTTGACGCGTAAGCTCGTATCGAATACGAGTCTTACGTTGCAATGCATACTAACTCAAATCAATGAGCAGGGTTGCTTCAAGCCTCATGTCTTAAGCCAACGTCATAATTCCCTCAGTTACGTCATGCTTAGGTCGAGACTGTTCTCTTTGACCGGAGAGTACCATGATCACCCTTATCGCCTGTGGCAATAAGTCATGGGTCCCGCTTACTTGCATATTGACTATCAACTGCTGCGTTTGTGTGTCGGAGTATTCTCCAGTCCAATCAAACAATCCCGCTAGTATCTGAGATATGAACGTGGTTGAAAACAATGCGCTCGGCAGGAGTTACCTCCCTTTGATCTGGCACCATTGTTGCATCATCAAATAAGAATTACCGTAGTATGTATTCTTTCAATGAATCCGCTAAGCAAACAACTTGCTTATCCAATCGACGCGCAATTCTTATGTATCCCCGCTAAAGGACATAAGACTGATTCCATGCATGCCATGAATAAGTGTGATGCATGTCACGTGACTAGACCGAGAGTAACTCCGTGACAAGTATTCATATAGCTATTGCAAGTATCATTATCGCTGTTTGGGGAGAACCCCTAACAGTTTGGGCCACATTGTTAGGCATTAAGTATTGTTCATCACCGCTGGAAAAATCATATGGATCATAAGAAGATTGACCAGATCCAGAAGCCATTGCAGAGGGGAAGCGATTGTTGTTCAGTATGCTTTCGGGTTTTGTGACTGGCAAATGTCTATGTTTAGCGCAGTATTCGTTCTCCACATACTTCAGAAAGGCCCCCTTGTATTGGGTAGTATAAGAAGTCTTGTCTTCAGGATGAATATCCATTCCCTTGTCCCACTTTTTAAACAATTGCAACTCCCGGAAAGGATCAAGGATATGTGCTGAAATGAGAAGCATACCAGTCATTGGAGTCACTTCAGTGTAATATTTGGACAGCTTCTGCCGCGCAAACTTCACGGCGAAGTATAAGTCTTCCTTCCATTGTGTCTTCTTCTTGGCCAAAGCTCGCATCACGCCATCCATCTGCGTGAACATGTCATTGTAGACAGTGATGACATGATGCAGAGTGACGGTATGCCGCTTTGACATCCACAGGGTCCAGTACCGGAATGGCCGTAAAACTTCCATGACATACTTGACAATGGTCCAATCGTCCTGTGTGGGGAAGAGTGGCCAGTAATCGCTGGATTTTGGGTACTTGAGCAACTCCCACGTGAATTCACGTAATCGGTAGGCGCACTCGAGCAACCCCAGTGTCAAGTTCCAATGTGCCATCACATCCATAATGGGTAGTACTGCGATGCGGACTGTGGCTTTTTGACTGTCAATGAACTCGTTTCGATGACCAGGTGTCAGTGTAATCAATACAGCAAGCATTCTCTGCTATATGAAGGTCAGTATCAGGACTTTCAAAATATCATGAAATACGTACTTTCTCAATTATCTTTGCTAAACCTGGTTTCATGGCCGACACCTTATTGATTCTACCATTGCCCTCTTTTCGAAGTCTTTGACTCTTCCCAATGTCTGTGCTTTCATTCTCTCCAAATTGCTGATCGCGCTCATGGGCTTCCTAAGACTTGGTGCTGCCTTTTACACCCAGACTGCTCATGAATGCACCCAAAGCGAGCTGAATGACATGCACCATGCATGGTATGTGGTTTCTCAATGCAGGCCACTCGATTCCGGAGGCCTCAAAGGTACTTTGTAATATGCAAGTCATCGAGTAATTTGAGGAAGCTTTATAGGTTGTAATTCCCAGTAAACAGCCGTTAGTCAGCTCAAAATGATGAAGAACTTCCTTCAAATGTCCGGCTAGCCATGCTCCCGTATGTTGACCCTTCACCTGTAATCCTTAATAATATTTCGAAATAGGAAAAGAATGGGCTATCAACCTCATCGAATGCCAGTTGTACTTCTCGCAAGGCCCATTTTCGATCCAGAAAATAGGGGATGACCGTCGTTATGGCTATCTTGTTCGTCGATGTCCATCCGTCCAGAGCTAAACTAACTTTGTTTCATGACTGCAATTGCTTCTTAATTGCATCCACTGTCAGTGTGTATTCCCTCCGGCAAATATTGCTCAGGGTGCTGGCTGACAGTAACACCAACTCGCTTCGTACTGCATTGTATGAATGTCGTAGCTCAAGGTTTGATATCACATTCCATGGAATGTGAGCTGAAACAAAACCTAACATGAGGTACCGATTCCAGGTGTATTGGTGAAATTCGGCAGTTTGAAAGTCCATTGCTGCAAGTTTAGAGCGTTTTGTCTGTCAATTCAGTAAGTATATTTATAACCTTAATATTAAATTTGAATTTCCTTTGCAAACCTACAATCGGAATACCTTGACTTCCTTGCCTCTTCAGTATGGCCAAACCTGTTTTATCGACCTTTGAACTAGTTTATATGGTTACTTCTGACACTGTTAATTCGTTTAACTTTGCGATGTGTGCTTTTGCCTGCAAGTCTTTGCCCATTGAGCTGGTCCCATGTTCTGATGGATGGCGAAGAACTTGATGACAAACGATACATATGATGCCAGGGCTGCCGGTCTCCTCAATTCCGCAGTGTACATAGAATTGCCATGAAAGCGCATGTCTAGAATTATTCCAAGCGATAGGCCGCTTCGAGCCTACATTCATTGAAGCCTACCAAGTATCGAAAATGAGTTGTAAAGTAAGGTTGCTGAAGTCACAAATAAAGACACGTTCATTTTTTGAAGATATCATAACTTCTAGTAATGAAGTATTTAAAGATTTTGTATCTGACATCACAGTAGGAAATTGAACTATGGGTGATTCGACCTGAATAGCTGTCAAAAAATGCGTTATAGTCAGGTAGAATGCTGGTTCTTAAATATCAACTTTAGAGCTACAAGCAGGAAAACAGTCAGACCTGTGAGACATTGCATGCATATTTGTAAAGTTGAACACAAGGACATACAAAGACGAGGCGGTTGTGAGATCATCGCTAGCATTTTTGCCCATAAAGGCAGCCGATAGTACGATTATGGGTGAACGCCGTTGCATTGCTGTCAGATTATCCAAGATGCAAGCCCAAAAATCGTTGACGCTCTGTTGACGCTCGTTTTTGAGAGGTAGTAGCAATATCGCCACTAGCATTTTTGCCTATAAAGGCGGCCAACATTATGATTATGGGTGTATGCCATTGCACAGCTCTTGAATTATCCAGAATACATGCCTGGAAATCATTGATGCTCCGTTGACGCTTATTTCTAGGAGGTAGTAGCGATATCGTCACTAGCTTTTTTACCTATAAAGGGTTCCAATCTTATGATTATGGGAGTATGCCGTTGCACAGCCCTTGAATTATCCAGGATGCATGACCAAGAATTGTTGACGCTGCGTTGATGATCATTTTCAGGGGGTAGTAACGATATCGTCACTAGCATTTTTGCCTCTAAAGGTGGCCAACATTATGATTATGGGTGTATGCCGTTGCACAGCTCTTGAATTGTCCAGAATGCATGAGCAAAGATTGTTGACGCTCCATTGATGCTCATTTTTAGGAGGTGGTAGCAATATTGTCGCTGGCCTTTGTGCTCATAAAGGCAACCAATACTGTGGTTAAGGCTTAATACTGTCACACAGCCCAGTGATTATCCAGGATGCAAGGCCAGAAATTGGTGACGCTCCGTTGATGCTCATTTCTAGGATGGGGCAATGAGCCTGTTGCTTGCCTTTTTACGTCTAAAGCCGGCCAATAACTCCTCATTGGATCGATGTGACTATGCAACCCTTTGATTGCCGAAATGATCACTCTAAAATTGTTGACGCTCCGTTGACGCTCACCTTAGAGACATACTAACAGTCAGTGGGTGTGCAATCATTATGCTTGAAATTCATACCATCATTTTTGACAGCCAATATACCGTTTAAAGGTATAATCATTGGCATCCAAAAGCATCAAGGCCTCTCAGTTTCTGAGCCACCACTATTAACATCATCAGTCCGATAAATGACGTAGCTCCGTCGCGTCTTCGTGCTTTCAGCCGTTACGTTACAGCATACAGATTCATCTACTAATGTTAGACATATAGAGCCCGATTTCCTGACCTTTCTGTTTCCAGCTCGTTTTCTTCAAGTTCCATGATGTACCATAAGCAATTTTGGAATTCTTGACCATGTGCAGCAGGTCTGAGTGCAGAGTTATGCAGTTAGCTGCATAGACTAATGCAGCATGACGGCTGCTATTCATCCGGGTTCAGACTGCGCACCGACCGCTCCTCCTACGACTCATTTGACATCACTGACTTAAATTTTGTTAGTGAATTATGTCTCTATTTTAGGGTTTGCTTTCTAATGTAACCGTAACAAGCAAGTCAATATCAAGTTTGCTGGCCATCTAACAATCCGATTTGGAGTCTAGAACTTTCGCATGGCCTGTATGACCCTTGCACACACACTGATGAAATATCATGTCTCACAATGTGGTCACTGAAATCAAGAAAAAGCTGACGCGTAGCAAAGTAGGTATACAATTTGCTTTTACTAGAGATAGGTTGTTAGAATGAACTATTTGGCTATCTACACCTCCGGTAATGCGGGAGCTGTCACCATATCTTCTTCTGTATCCGATTTTTATATGGTAATTAACTAGGGATACTGTATGCAGGGGCAAAGGCTTACGGGTTCAACAGGCTTCGCATCCTGAATCAGTGCCGAATCGGGCGCTGCGTCAGGCGAAACAACTGGTAAGAATTTGTGTAACTGTAGTTTCTCCGAACCCAGCCTCATTTGACTACTTCCTGGTTGAGAAGTCACTGCCGGCATTTGCCATTGTCCACACATGATATCAAGAGCCTGCATATGCTCTCCAAATCTCGTTGGGGGTGTTGTGCCTGCAGTTGTGTCTATTTGGGGCTTGACAACCGCCAGAACCTTCAATTTGGCAGTCCCATACTTCATATCTCTCTCACAGAAGTAGTTGGCTGCGTCCCCCCATCCCGGTTGCATCAATTCGTCAAGCCTCATCTGCTTCTGCCGAAATCTCTCTATGCGGTGCTGTACTGTTTTGGAGATTGTGCCCATCACACAGCGAGGTTCATCATCATCACTCAGTTTGCTGAGCTCTGTATCATCTCCATCATCTTCCTTGTCTTCCCCATCCTGCTCATCGTCGGAACTTCCAAGATCGCTCAGACTGTCTCCGATATCATTCAACATCTCTTTAAACGTTGTTTCGGGCTTTCTGGTTGTCGCCCCCGCGCTTTCAGCAGTAGTCATATCTTTCAGCTCTTGCATAGTTGCTGTCTCTGCGTCTTGAACTCGCTTTCTTGTCGCAGCGGTCTCTCTCTCCACCTAATCCTCGATTCATTTCTCTCTCTTTTGATTGCCTAAAAAGTGCGTTTCCTGTCTTTTCTCCACCGAAAGCTCCTTTTTAGATTGTAAGCTGTGCAATGCTCTCAATGCTCGGACCCTTTCTGCCTCAAGGCCTCTCTTGCCTTCATTCGCTTGATGATGTCGTCGTGTGGACTGCTTCGTCGATTCGCCGTATTTGCCCGCCGGAAGTGGGGAAAAGTTCTTTTTCGAAGCATTGCCCATTGTATTGTGTGTTGACCTTGTTGTTGGGCGAGAAGTTGGATGTTGCAAGATATGGACCACATGGAGGCAAGCTGTGTCTTTTATATCAAGGTTCATACATTAATCAACTCAAACAAAGCAGAATCTGCGTTTTGACTGTCATTTCATTCGGAATAGTCACGCTAACCGTACATAATGACTTGATAGTTAGCGTGTGTTTTGTGTAAGATCCCGGCGATGTGTTGAGACAAACATCACCAGACGTCCTTTCTGTCGAAGAATTTCCTTTTTATATCTATCAAACATGAGATCTCAGCTGTCGTTCACTTCAATGTATCCCTGCAAACTAACAAACATACAACATCCGACCAACTTACTGCAAATTGCTGGACCATCGGAATCACCTGCAACTTGCAGCCATATGCAGCCGGTTAAATCTTGAGTAGAATGTGCAAGTTGACTGTCATTCATTCCATTGTGACTTGTAACTAACTATATATTCCTCAGGACTTTCCACTTTTCGTTATCATCTTCCTCACCTTGTCCACAACAGCAAGTCATGGCTCCACAAACACCTCAGCCCAGTGTGATTGAATCCGAATTGAGCCGAACGACGGGCGCGTCATCGAATGCACCCCTGGCTGAGACACGGCAGCAATGCAGACACCAGTTAGTCCACCGTGACGCTGCAATTGCAGCTACCGAAAACATGGCCCAGGACACACACTTGAAAATAGTACGTAAAACCGGATGCAGCAATGATAGGTAGCAGCATGCAATTGGATGTGAGTATCTCCATATCAATGTAGAAGGCGGTCAACTAACAATATAATGTACAGCTGGGGTACGTAGAGAGCTTTGTGACCAATTCATCGCTGCCCTCAATGGCAAACCTCCATGGTCGATGAAGGCATTTGCCCGCACAGTCTGCGAAATCAAACATCATGATGTTGTCAGCTCTGGGATGTTTGCGGATGAATTTTGTGATAAAGGTCCCCGGGAGAGGACAAAACAGGCTTCAAAGACCTTAGAGGAGGCTACAGAGTCGTATATGGTTGAGTCAATAGTCGAATGTTCCTTTTAGAAGCAGCAACTAATTTCTTGTAGGTTTTCAACATGTCTGCTACTATGGCGAGGCAAGGAGGTCAGGTACAGCCAGAACAGTCTGACATGCGCCTTGCCTTGAATATGGCCAAAATGGCCAAAGGAGGATTTGGCACGCTGCAATGGAGCAAACTCAACAACTGATTACTTGATTTCGTGCCGAAGTCCGAGAAGTGAAGAAGCGAGGAGTTGGGGTCCCTGGGCATAAAAAGGTGAAAGCTGCGATGGAAAGACACCCAGCAATGGTTTATAAATATCACATGGATGGCTGCCTTCCATGCCAAAATGGCAGAGCAACGAATCCGCAGACACACTGGAGGCGCAAAGGAAACGGCGCACCTCCACCAGAACCGGCAGCACCTCCGCCTGGAACACCTCCTCCGCCCGGAACGCCTCCTGAGCCACCAGGTGACACTGACGAAAACGAAAGTTATGGAATAGATGGTATGCCATCCAGGTGTGTGTATATATATTCTCCGCATCCCAACACAATTTTCCAATCATAATGCATATGCCAAGGATTGCAAGCGCGATAAAGATTTTATTCCAGATTTGTTAAGTACACTAACTGCTGTGTGGAATTACTTCTGAGATTGATTTTGAAGATGACAGCAGCCTTTTGAGCGAATCTGAGAGTGAAGACGAGAATTGATTGAAAGGAACGGCAGTTTTGAGTAATATCATTATCTACAATTAGCGGACACTTTAAAGGATATTTTACAGGATATATTTATATGCACAATTAAAGAACAATGTAGTTATAAATGAAAACGTACATGAAGAGGATAAAACGACTGCCAAAACACAGTTATTGATGTTCTATGCCAAAGTGAATGGTTGCATAATGTGGATATGCCTGTGGCAAAATGAGTGTCAACGGAGCGTCAACGATTTTTCGACCTGTAAGTCAGGTCATTAAAATGTGAATTAGTTGTTGTTATCTGTAATCATTGTATTGGCCGCCTTTATAGGCAAAAGAGAATGCTCCACTCTCCCTGCCACATCTTGACAATGAGCATCAACAGAGTGACAATGATTTTTGGTCGTGAATCTTGGGTAATCTTGGTGGTAAATGATCGCAGACGTCTGTAAAGAAGGTTTTGGCAGCTGTTATAGGCTGATAAGTAAGAAATGGTCCCGCGACAGCCTTCCGCACAATTTCAACATCATTGTTTTATGCTGCTGCCACTCAGTGATCCTGAACGTTTTAGCCTATAAAACTGGTCAAAACTCCATATATAGACATTAGCAGCCATCTTGCACTTTGATTATCCATCATGCAGGGCCAAAAATCGTTGCCGCTCCATTGACACTCATTTTCAAGATTGGGCAGGGAGCGTGTCACTGTCTCTTTGGCCTGTAAAGGCAGCCAATACTACGCTTATGCAAAACAATGAACAAATCACTTTTCAATAACCTGACTTACAAGACTAAAAATCATTGATGCTCCGTTGACGCTCATTTTCAGAATTGGGCTGCGAGCATCTCACTTTCTCTTTTGCATTGAAATACGGCCAATACCTCATTTATGATTGTCTGCATCCAATCGCCACCTAGATTACCAACGATGCAAGAGCAGAAATCATTGACACGCCGTTGACTAGCATGTTCAGGATGAGGCGGGGAGTGAGTCTCTCCTGTTTTTAGTTATAAAGGCAGCCGATTCATCCGAAAAAGACAATGATGTACGAAAGTCAATATTTTGCGATTAGCAGTAGGATATCTAAATGCTACCATAAATAGAAAAACCAGAAACACAGAGCCGGAGATTGAAACCGACGGGTCAAGCCAAACCCAGCAAAACCCACAGGTTGACGGGTACAGGTCCGGGTTTGGCCCGCCAAGATGCAGCGGGTCGGGTTTCCGGATGGTTCCAGAAACAAACCGAACCATTTTTGTGTTCCAAACCCGGACCGCTGGCAGGCTCCCCAGACCCGTTGCCAACACTACTTCTGGACCGATTTACATTTTGCTGATGATATATATCGGAATTTTCGATCACCTTATGACCTGGATCGAGGGCTTCCTACAATGCCATAGGAAAGCCGCGGTATTGGATGAGATCTGGGCTGGCATTCCTCCATATCCTAATTTCTATCACAGTGGCAAAGCCTACCGGCAAATTTCGCAGTGGAGTGGTAAAGAGATGCGAAATTTCAGTCGAATCATCTACCAGGCATGGGCAGCAGCATTTCACAACCCACTGCCCCATTGCTGAGCGGTCTTCCAGCGAGCATTGACCTGCGTTTGGTAACTGGTCTACTGGAGTCATGTGGTACAATACCGAACCCACACAACCGAGACTTTCAACTATCTAGGGGACTCTTTAGAGGAATTCCATACAACTAAGGACGTTTTTACCACCTACCGGATGTCAAAGGCCACAGACAGCATCGCCCATGCATGCATGAAGGACATAAAGATGTAACTCAAGGCCAAACATGCCATCAAGGATAAAGAAAGGGCTGAATGCGGAGAAGCACTTTCCCATGCCCAAAAGGAACACCAATAGGCAGAGGACAAAAAGTGCCTACTGGAAGTCTACAATTCAACTGTACATGAACATACCAGCTTCGACTTTCTCAAAATTCATCTCATGCTGCATTATGATGAATCAGTTCAGTGCTTTGGACACATAGTCAAAGACAGCACCAAAACGCAGGAAATCAACCATCCAAAGATTCGTATGGGCCCTGATCACTGGTCAAATTGCAACTTTTGTTACACACGCCAGATTCTCAATGACTACTCATGCATCCATGTTCTCTGGATGTGGTGCCTTCACCTCCAGCAGCTGGCTGAGAAAGGCCACTGGACCCCAAAAATCCAGAAGGCACTTTAGTTATATCAACCAAACGATCAAATTGGTGTCAACAAATGCAACCATGAGCAAGTGCCGATACTGGAGAATTTACCCCTCAGCTGCCGTGAGGATGAGGGAAATCTCCATGCCTGTAGGCTGCGATCCCCCAGACGAAAGGGCTTCTTTGTCAAGAACGAGTGTCTTCCAATGAACAAATTTCCACTCATAGAATACATATATCAATACTATATAAATGACCTTAACATACCCACCTTCGATAGAAGAGTCATCGGCAGGATTTGTGTCACGCCATTAGCAAAATGTATTTTAGTCACTGGAAGACTACAGGAGTGTCTGAGAGGATGTGGAGTGTAAACTTAGATGCGTCAATTTCAGGAGAGTATCAGACCCTCGGAGGGCATTCCGGCCGGCCTTCAGAGTAACTGGGATCTCTGATGACTGCTACAGGAGTACCATGGGAGTGATTGTGATAGTTTTGGGAACACCTCGGAGCGCCGGAGAGAACTTTGGGTGCACCTGGGAGCACCTGGGAGTGCCGGCAATAAGCCTGGGAGCGCCGACGACAAGCCTGGGAGCACCTGGGTGCCCCGGCGACAAGTCTGGGTGCCCCAGCGACAGGTGTGGGTGTGCCGATGACAAGTCTGGGTGTGCCGACAACAAGTCTGGGTGCGCCGACGACAAGTCTGGGTGTGCCGACGACAAGCCTCGGAGCGCCGGCGACAAGTCTGGGAGCACCTCAAATCACAGTAGAGCAGTCTGGGAAAAACATCTTCTTTGGGAACGCTGCTGGTGCACCTGGAAATCATAGCTACTACATATCGTTCAAAGATTGTTAAAACTCATGTATTCAGTTTGTAATTTCATCTATGTATCTATATAGCTACCGATGTACACACGGTATATCTGGATTGGCTGCAGGCCGCACTTGAGAGCAATTCGAGGTTCGCCTGAAAATGACGATCGAGTGAACTCAGAGATACACTACAAGGCCATGATCGAGCGACTTTGGAGATGCACTTGCAGGCGGTAATCGAGCGTAGTTGGAGATACACGTGGAGGCCGTGATCGAGTGAACTTAGAGATGCACTGTGAGATCGTGATCGAGGGAGTTTGGAGATGCACTTGTGGAGGCCGTAACTTAGCGAGTTTGAAGATTCACTTGGAGGCCGTAATTGAGCGAGTTTGGAGATGCACTTGGAGGCCGTGATTGAGCGAGTTTGGAGATGCACTTAGAGGCCGTGAGAAAGCGAGTTTGGAGGCCGTAATCGAGCGAGTTTGGAGATACACTTTGAGGCCATGATCAAGCGAACTTGGAGGCTGTAATCAAGTGAGTGTGGATGAGTAGTTAGAGGCGGTCGACGGACGGCGCACCGGGTGCTGAGACTCTATTGATCAGTCAGTTAAGTTGCAACTGTGGGAATGTGACAAGGTGACTCTACCTTTGAGCTGTCATGGAGAGCTGGCTGATGGTGGTCGATCGTGTAGGGAGGCATGCCGGAAGCTGAAGCTACATTCAGGGGTCAACTCGTAATCATGAGAATGAAGGGAAGACAAACAATCTTGGGTACTCAGTGTATGATGTACTTGGCGTATGCTTGTACTCGGTGTATGCTTGTACTCGGTGTATGCTGTACTCGGTGTCAACTCATGATCATGACATGGAGAGATAGAGAGGGATAACTTAACTTTGTGTTCTGTAATGATGTGAGAGTTGTGGACGGGAAAGAGAGAGATGGGGGATGATAATGAGAACGATGTGGAGGATACGAGCGGATATGAGAATTCAGGGGTACGACTTGCCTGAGGAGTTGGGAAGACCTCGTATCGGTGTAATTACACGCTGGATCGGGACTAGTGATAGCAACTGGTCCAGGTTCGGACCGGAAAAACGGTTCAGTTCCGTTCCTGAACCGTCCAACTACCCGACCCGCAGCGACATGGTGGGCCAAACCCGGATCCGTACCGGTCAACCCACTGGTTTTGCCAGGTTTGGCTAGACCCGTCGGTTCCAATCTCCGGTTCTGAGTTTCGGGTTTTTCTATTTATGGTTGCATTTAGATACCCTACTGTTAATCGCAAAATATTAACTTTTGCACATCATTGACCTTTTCGGATGAATCGGCCGCCTTTATAACCAAAAACAAGAAAGACACGCTCCTTGCCCCATCCTGAACATGATAGTCAATGGTGCGTCAATGATTTTTGGTCTTGCATCATGAGTAATCTAGATGGCAATTGGATGGAAATGATCATAAATGAGGTACTGGCCGTATTTCAACCCAAAAGAGAAAGAAACATGCTCGCTGCCCCATTCTGAAAATGAGCGTCAACAGAGTGTCAGGGATTTTTTGTCCTGTAAGTCAGGTTATCAAAATGTGAATTAATCATTGTTATCTATAATCATTGTATTGGCCGCCTTTTTAGGCAAAAGAGAATGCTACACTCTCCATGCCCCATCTTGACAACAAGGGTCAACAGAGCAACAATGATTTTTGGTCGTGAATCTTGGGTAATCTTGGTGGTAAATGATCGTAGACATCTATAAAAAGGTTTTGGCAGCATTTCTAGGCTGATGAGCAAGAGGTAGTGTTAGCGACGGGTCCAGGTAACCCACCAGCAGTCCGGGTTTGAACCGCAAAAACTGGTTGGTTCGGTTCCAGAACCGACCAAACACCTGACCCGCAGACTCTTGGCGGGCCAAACCCGGTCCTGTACCCGTCAACCCACGGGTTTCGCCGGGTTTGGCTAGACCTGTCGGTTCCAATGTCCGGTTCTGCGTTTCGGGTTTCACATTTATGGTCGCATTCAAATATGCTACTGTTAATCATAAAATATTGACCTTGGTATGTCACGGTTCATTCTCGACATATTAGCCGCCTTGATGTACAAAACAAGAATACTGAACCGCCCAACCACATCCTGAGAATGAGCGTCAACAGAGCGTCAACGATATTTGGTCTTGCATCTTCAGTAATATGAGTGGTGCGTGATAACAAATATCCATAACGAAGGATATGACAGCCTTTATAGGCAGATATGTACAGGATATTCTAGCCACATCCTCCAGGACAGTAACAACTTATTTCATTTACAGAGCTACCACTAAGTATTATTGAGCCTTTTAGAGTATAATAACAGTCAAAACGATATATATAGACAATAACCGCCACATCGCGCTGTGATCAACCATGATGGAAGGCCAACAATCGTTGACACTCGGTTGACGCTCATTTTGAAGATGGGGCAGGAAGCGTTTCACTTTCACTTTTGCCTATAAAGGCAGTCAATAATCAATTTATGACAATGTGCAACCTGTCGCCCCCCAGATTACCCATGATACATGACCAACAATCGTTGATGCTCCGTTGACGCTCATTTTGATGATGGGGCATGGAGGGTATTGCAATCTGTTTTGCCTATAAAGGCAGCTAAAAATTCCTTTATGACTGAATACACCCTATCGGAGGTGTCATTTCCCAGGACGCATGACCAAAAATCTTTGACGCTCCGTTGACGCTCATTTTCACGATGGGGCAGGGAGGGTATTGCTATCTGTTTTGGCCACAAAGGCAGCCAAAAATTCCTTTATGACTGACTACAACCTATCAGAGGTGTGGTTTCCCAGGACACATGACCAAAAATTGTTGACGCTCCGTTGACGCTCATTTTCATGATGGAGCAGGGAGGGTATTGCTGTCGGTTTTGCCTATAAAGGCGGCCAAAAATTCCGTTGTGACTGACTACAACTTATCGGAGGTGTGATTGCCCAGGACGCATGACCATAAATCGTTGACGCTCCGTTGACGCTCATTTTCATGATGGGGCAGGGAGGGTATTGCTATGTGTTTTGCCTATAAAGGCGGCCAAGAATTCCTTTGTGACTGACTAAAACCTATCGGAGGTGTGATTTCCCAGGATGCATGACCAAAAATCGTTGACGCTCCGTTGACGCTCATTTTGCCATGGCTGTATCCACAATATGCAATCATTTATTTTGGCACAGTCCATCATTCACATTGTTTTGGCTGCCTTTCTGGCATTTCCATTTACTTTCTTCTTGATTACTACGTTGTTCTTTAATAATACATAGATATATATAATAATAATCTCCAAAATCCCGTGTCTTTCGGTTAATGCTCGTCATCAGTTGCAGGATCGCTCAATCCGCTGCTTTTGTCTTCAAAATGAATGTTAGCCGCATTACCACACAACAGATAGTGTACTAACCATCATCAGTCAGCATATCTGGATCAAAATCGGTATCGTGCTCGGTATCCTCATCACCTTCGAAAAATTCCGCACGGGGAACAGCTGTATGCGAATATGTATATCCGGCCGGCAAATGCACGATTTCAGACGTTTGAGCTCCGGACGTGTTACCGGTTGGGGCGGGTGGCGTGCCGAGCGTAGGTGGAGTTGGCTCTGGAGTCCGCACTCTGTGTCGGGCGGCGGGAGGTGCACCTGTTCCTTTGTGTCTCCAGTGTGTCTGCGGATTCTTTGCGGTGCCATTTTGGCAAGGAAGGCAGCCGGGCGTGTGGTTATGACGTAGCATTGCCGGGTGTCTTTGTATCGCAGCCATCACCTTTTTATGCCCAGGAAACTCAACACCCCGCTTCTTCTCTTCTCGGACCTCGGCATGTGGTTTCTTAATGAGATATTTCGTTTCCTCAATTGCGGCGCGCGAGAAGCTTTCGTTGGCCATTTTGGCCATATTCAACGCCAGGCGCATGTCGGACTGTTCCAGCTGTACCCGCCCTCCTTGCCTTGCCATAGTTGCAGACATGTTGAAAACCTACAAGACATTAGTTGATGCTTCTAACAATGAAATTCGGCTGTTACCTCTACCATATACGCTTCTGTAGCCTCCTCTAAGGTGATTACAGCCTGTTTCGTCCACTCACAGGGACGCTTATCAGGAAATTCCTCCGCGAAAATCCCAGAGCTCACAACGTCATGATGTTCAATTTTGCTGACTGTGCGGACAAATGCCTGTGTCGACCATGGAGGTTTCCCGTTACCGGCAGCGATGAATTCGTTACGTAGCACTCTACGGACACCTGCTGTAGGTTATACAGTTAATTGACCGCCGTTTGCCACGATAAGGATATACTCACATCCAACTGCATGCTGCTTCTTGTTTTTGCTGCTTCCAGTCTTGCGGACGATCTTTCAATGTGCATGCTGGGTCATATGTTCGGTGGCTACATTGGCAGCATCGCAGTGAACTAACTTGTGTCTGCACTCTT
>Ga0307515_10005025_pt1 | contig 26949 bp, 8 predicted proteins | sample 17_EM_MG_FD_194513 | JGI IMG/M metagenome (GOLD analysis project Ga0307515, IMG submission 194513) | Populus trichocarpa ectomycorrhiza microbial communities from riparian zone in the Pacific Northwest, United States - 17_EM | ecosystem: Host-associated > Plants > Roots > Unclassified | place... | reverse complement strand
TAGGAAGGCTCCCTAGTTTTTACTATCCTTATACCCTTTTTCCTTACTAATCCTACTAGAAGATTTCTGGGGAGATTAGGCTAAAAGGTAGTAGAAAAACTAGCTCCTATTTTGCAGTTTTGGTATTGGTGGTAGTAGTAGTAGTAGTTTTAGTATTCCCGTCCGTGCCTCGCTTATAAGCTAGGGCCACCCTTAGAGAAAATTTTCTGTTGGGAAAAGGGGGTAAAACGACAACTAAATCCACCTCTAGCTCGCTAGGTAGTAGGAATTAGGTCTTAAAAGTTGGAAAATCGATTGTTTTTAATAGTAAGATGGGTATGCGTAAGTTTTGAAGTGTGGCGCTACCTTTTAGTAAGGTTGCATGTATGGTGTAGCTAAGGACTCCCTTACTAGGACCCAGTTCAGCACCGAATTTGATATAGTAGCTATATCATTAATCTCACCCTCTAAGCCTTCCTCTACCTTAAAGACAAAGACGCGATTAACGAAGCTATTCGGCAAGCCACACTTGATAAGAATTTAATAATTGATAAGAAGCTCGCACAGAAGATAAAGGAAGCAAAGGCCGCAGGCTAGAGAGAGATTAGTACACTTAGCAAAGTTTATAACCTTATTATACACATACGGGCGTCGGAGGCTCGCTGGAACGAGTTTAGAGCCCTTACCGGGCGATCAATTCCTTTAGATAATGACACTCGGTGGAACTCGTGGTTTATTATACTTAATATCATAAGGGACGAGAGAGTTCGAACGGCAATTAATACATACTCTCGGAAGTGGTATACAGAAGTAAAAGACGACTACCTCTCACCTGAGGATTGGCAGATCATTAATGAGACGCATGCCTTCTTGAAGCCGTTCTATAAGGTTACAATAATAAACTAAGGTGACTTCTCATCAATCGACCAAACACTATATACCATAGATATTCTTATTAAACACTTTAAGCGATCAAAGGTAAGCTTTTTTGGAGGCTATTAAGGCTCTACTAATTGGCAATATTAGTAATATTTAGGATCGATATCGCCCAAATTAACACCTTCTCTCTGCCATCATTACAAGCTGGTACACCTTCAATAAATACTACAAGCTCACTAACGACACCCCTACGTACGCGGCCTTAATTCTACTTCACCCCTCGCGTCGGAAGACTTATATTAAAAGGTACTGAAATAAGAAGTGGCACAAGCAGTCATTCGCTACAGTAAGGAAGCTTTGGGAGGATCAATATATAGAACGCCTAGTCAACCCTACTGCCTCCAAATCTACCGGATCTACTGCCTCTGTCGAGCCTTCTAAAACTAAACTCTATATGCGAATGCTTAACGTTACTAGTAGTGTTAAGGAAGAGTATAAGGAATTTATTAAAGGAAAGCCTACCTTAATAAGAGGCACAGCTCTTAACTGGTGGCTTGATCCAACTCATCAAGCTAACTACCTACGACTCTCTTAGATGGCTATTGATATATTATCTATTCCATCTATGTCGGCAGAGGCCGAGCAAGTGTTTTTAGGTGCACGGCGAACAGTTTTATAGGACCGTATGTCATTAGGAAGCACGAATATTAAGCGTACGGAGTGCTTAAAGAGTTAGCTGCTCAGTAATATTACAGCTAAGGGGAGGCTTGTGGCGGCGAACGCAGCAACAGAAGCTTTTGCGTACTTGGCATATTAAGGAGAGCCTAATAAGCCACCGCCAACTACACCAAGCCAAGGATCGCGAAGTTGACGATAGGTAAGAGCGGAGGTAAGAGCGGAGGTGAGAGCGGAGGTAAGAGCGGAGGTGAGAGCGCAGGTAAGAGCTGTTGTATTTTAGAGCTCTACTAAAGCCTAGAGCTGTACGGAGCTTAATTATAATATCAAGGCTCTATATATACGCAATCTGGATTTAATATTCAATAATCTATTCAATATCAAAATCGTCTTCAATATCAACTTCAATACGGCCTCATATTGATATTGAATACTGATAAAAGCACTGAAAAAAAATCCCCCCCCTTTTAACAAACTATAACTAACACCCTATTAAAGCTAGTAAGGTTAGCTATAGAATATCTTATTTAAGTAAAGACGCTGCATAAACTATAGACCTATTCTTCCGCAATAGCACCTTTATTAATTTTAAAATCTTTATCTCCCTACTAGAACGAACGTATAACAACACTAGCCACGAATATACCGCTGTTACTAAACTTAAAAACCTATAATAACCAAACCAAGACTTTACTAGCTTCTTTTTAAAAAATTTAGGCCTTATTAACGAGCTAGATTAGAATAAAGCCGCTAAAGCTGCTGCTCTTTAATAAGCTATTTTGGATAAGATTAGAGCCTAATTAGTAAGTAAGAAACTACTAAAGGATCTATCTAAATTTGCTATAATATATTAATAAATTAATAAGGACCTCTAATATAATAAATAGACTTATTCTCTAAAGCTAACTATACCTTATATTTAAAACTCCACGAAACCGGTATATACCTTAAAGCGTATCCTATTTCTAAAACCTATAAGCTGTATATACAACCCTATAAACCTTAACGCCACTTAATTCTATACACCCTTAGGAACTAATAAATAAAGAACTTAAGCCGTAAATAGAGAATGCTTTAGATATAGTAAAAAAGGATATATTTAAAGGAATTGCCGAACTCACCCTTTTAAAAAAAGTCCGCCGTAGTTTCTCTTAGTTATTAAGTTACACCTATTCCTTAAATTATACTTACTCTTTAACTCATACTTATTCTATAAATTATACTTAGTTACTATAAAGCATCTCGCCTTTAGTTAACTCGGAAAATAAATTATCCTAGGGCTAAGTCGCGCCCTAAAATAAAAAGTAGAAGAGTATAAGTATCTAGGCTCTTCTAGCGCTAATATATAACACAACTCCCTTAATATACTTAGCGAAATTTAAATACTTAAAAAATAGAAAGAGGTATAAATCTTAATAGATAGCGGAGCTACTAGTATAGGCTTTATTAATACAAACTATATAAAAACCTAACACCTAAATTTAAAGAAACTTAATAAGACCTAAGGCCTACAAGGCTTTAATGGCAAACCCTTAATATATAGCGAACTAACGCACTACGCTTTTATAAAAATGCGGATAGATAAATACCTTAAATACGTTTTCCTATTTATAATACCCCTAAGGTATTATAAAGTAATACTTAAACACGGATAGCTAAAACAATATAACCCTTTAATTAGCTAGGTTAAAGAAATACTAAAGTTCCGTATAACCTACTGCTAAAGTTATTATTTAAAACACTACCTACCTTATAAATATATATAAGATTATTTAAATTTAATATAATGTAAACTGCCCCTACTATAGACTTTAAACTAATATAATAAGACTATAACTGCTAATTATAGTAAAGAATGCGAAGGTAATATAAGCCGCACCTTTTATTTTATTAGCAAGAAAACGAGACTATAAAATCTTTACTATAATAATAGAAGATATTGTGGTGGGGTAAAATGGGCCACTGCTTAGTGCCTTAGCATTTTCCTGTATATATCGAGCCTTCGGCTTCTCTCTTTCTCACCATCACGACCTACCGGAATACATTCTTTCCTTTCTTCTTACTAACTGCTTTCCTACTGATTGATTACGACTGATAACCGACTGACCGACCGACCGACCGACCGACAGATAGCATTGTGACTTCCTATCTGAGAGTGACCGCGTACACCACCATAATATTAAAAAAGCGCTAGAACCGAAGCAATATATTAACCCTTAACCTCTTATACCTAAAGAGTACCATAATCTAATTAATAAGTTTAAAGAACGATTTATAGACTAACTACCCCTATATTAGGATAAATATAATTTTAAGATAAAACTTAAACCTAGTATAATACTAAAGTTTAGTCCGCTGTACGGAATATTATAAGAAGAGCTACTTATAATACAATAATACTTTAAAAAATATCTATAAAAAAAGGATTTATCTGCCCTAGTTAATTATTATTTACCTTACCTATACTATTCGTTAAGAAGCTAGGAGGCTTAAGATTCTATATTAATTACTAAGCTCTAAACGTAATTACGATTTAAAACCGGTATCCAATTCCCCTAATTTAAGAGATGCTTAACAGCCTAGCGAAAGTATAATATTTTCCAAAGCTTAATATAGTCGCTACTTTTAATTAAATTCGCGTCTATAAAGAAGATAAGAAATATATAGCCTTCTATATACAATAGGGACTCTTTAAATACCTAATAATATCGTTTAGTATAAAGAATAGTTCTAGTATATTTTAGCAATACGCTAATAATACGCTCCGTAAATTCCTTAATATATTTATTACCGTATATATTAATAATATCTTAATCTACTCATCTTTACTTTCTAAACATTAAAAGCACATTTAAATGGGTTTTAAACGCCTATAAGACGCGGGCTTATAATGCGATATTAAAAAATATAAGTTTTACGCATCTAAAGTTACATACCTAGGCTTAATTATATCCCGCAACAGAATTAAAATAGACCCTAAAAAGGTCGCTATAATTATAAACTAGGGAAGCCCTAGTAATATATAAGATATTTAAAGATTCCTAAGATTTACAAATTTCTATTATTAATTTATTAATAATAATAAATAATAATAATAATAAATAATAATAATTTATTGCTTAACGCCTAATTTAAATCCCTATTGGGCCCACGCGGACTACTCCTTATTTATATATAGGGAGAAAACTCAACTTAAGAAAAACTTAACTTAAGAAAACCCCGTAATCCATCTCCCTACCTTTTAAAACTCGCCTACTTAGCGCCTATAAGTTACCAGTAGTGCTCTACTATCTTAATTTTTAACCTTTTTAGGAACCACTACTGCCGTAACAAGCCTACGGACGCGCTAGTATCGCATACTTTACTCTACTACTATAGAGTTATTAGGGGACGCCTATTACTTACCCCTTTATCTTCTATTACTATTTCCTTTGTAACCTAAAACTGGTCTAGTACATTTTAGCTAATAAGCTACTAGGTGACTACCTTAAGACCTTTTTATATTAAGAGCAGTGTATTATAGTTCTCTATACCAGCTACTAAGAGCATTATTTCTTAGTTAGTGCGTAAGGGGCGTAATATTATTACATGTTTTGGTGTCTATCTTATTTTATTCCACAATCGTGTCCTTATAGCCCCCTATCTATAAAGTCCCCTTACAGTAAACCTTTAATACTAATAACTCTAAGTAGATCCTATTTTGCATCTTTATATTAATTAGGCTGTCTATTAACCTATAGCGCATAAATTATACTATTATAGTTAAGCTAAGCCATAAGCCCTTAGAGGTAAAGTAACTATTTACTTAGATAGATTAACGAGAACAGACTAAGCCTATCTGCTATAGTACTATTATATTTAATTAGAAGTCGAGTATTAAGCAGAGGATATTTAAGTTAACTAAATTTATATAACGATCGCCCACCGAGCTAAACGAACGCAACTGGCTAAAAAGGTACAGTGTCGAACCGAATGGTTTGACGAGCTCGGTAACTAATATATATACGTTCGTTGCCCCTTATCGTCACCCGACAATTTACGTCGTTACTATAGAAGTTAGTATATAAGGAGATGGCCAATTTAAGCTTAAAAGTAGGCTAAGGTAAAAAGGAAGACACCAAGGCTATCTAATACTGGTAATAATTGTAAAAGTATAATATAACTATAGATAGTTCCGAATACTATATATAGCTACTATATAGCGAAACCCATTATAATTATATAGTGGTATACGCGGGCTAAAGGACGTGTTTTCTAGTAACCTATAAGTAGTAGTATAGTATATATAGTAAACTTAGTTAACTAAAATATTTCTAGCATTATTATTTCTAAAAGAGTATTAAGCTGTAGCTTATAGCACTTTTATTATTAAGGTAGCGTTTAGCCGCAAATTGCAGCATTATTATTGGCGGTATAGCATATGGCCGCAAAATATAACTAAATATGGCTAAATGCTAAAATTGCTAGATTAGCATCAACCTAACTTAAAATACCAGTAAATTTTTTTGTGATACGCCCCGCCCCCTATATCTACCAATATTAATAAAATATATATAAAATATAAAATATAAAATTTTTATTAATAATATTAAAAATTAAAAATTTTTACTTTTATATATGCTTAGTAATCTTATAGTTAGCACTTAATAGCTAAATGCTAAAAAATGCTAAAAAAGCAGAAAAGTAAATTTAAATACTGGTAAATTTTTTCCTAATAAAGCGGAGCAGAGGACGTTTTAAGGGATTAAAGAATAAGCTAATGCTTATAGTAAGAACTGTAATATATATATAGAGTAAAACCTAATTAATTAATATCCTATATAAGCTATACTTTAATATAACCGGGCTATACTGGCGACTTATAGGTGATTTGCAGGCGAGGCTACGGCGTATACCGATAACGAAGCTTAATTTAAAAAGCACCCTTCCTAGACCTAATCCGTTACTCTATGCCAGCTTAGTAGATTATCTATATTAGAGAATAGGTCTATTTAACTATGGTCTATAATCTGCTAGTAACCCGCTAGTAGTAATCTATACTAATAACTTATATACTATTTTATATATACACTATATAGATAACGCGTAAGGCTAAAGTATAGATTATCAGCGGATTTAATAGGTATATAGCCTTACTATTTATAAATCTGGTTATATATATTAGTAACCTATAATCTACCCGTAAAGTATAGCGTTAGCAGTAGATTTAATAGGTATACTACCTTACTACCTATAAGTCTAACTATATAAGCGAGCTTTTAGAAAATTTCTAATAGTCTATTAAATTTAGGCGACGGCGCTAAGCTCTACTAGCTCTAAGTATTAAATAAACTAATTAGGATTTCCTATACCGGGTATAGAAAATTACTATTAGCTTGGTTAAATACGGGGAGTTTTAGCAAGGAAAATCTAACTAATTAGATAACTTTAACTATGGGTTAAAGTTCCTTAACATCCTTACGCCGCGTATATATACTACCTATCTCTCTATACGCAAAATTAAAACACTCTTTCCCCTTTAATTTTTTTTCCTCACTAAGGTTTTTATAAGATTTTATTAAGGCTTAAGTATATAAAGGATTGGGGATAAGCCTTTTAAAGAGGGGGGCATTACTAGGTAATACCTAAGTAGATAGCTATATAGCCGCAAGGTATTGGCAACCTAGGGGCGGCCTAGAGGTGACTTGCCTGTAAGGTATATGCGCTATACGCGCCTAAAGAAACCCCTTCCTTACCTTATATACAGATTCCTCCTTTTTCCTTAAGGATTTGTCTAGATAATATACCCTATTATTCTATTAATTGGACTCCTAATCTATACCCTTATCTTATAGATAATAATAGAAACTTTTTTATTAGGAAGATTAATATAGTACTCTACTTAGAAAGACTGTCGGATTATTCTAGTACTTAATTAGCTCTAAAGCTACTATCTTTATATAGCTATAAACCGGCAAGTTATTTCTAAAGGAATATCTCTATAAAATTAACATATTAAAGACGGTATTATGCGACTGTAGGCTTATAAAGTTAATATAGTACTTCCTCTTCTTGTGATGGCGCTGGGGCACCGCCCCTACGACGTCTACATGTAGCCTAGTTAGGGGCTCGCTTGGAGACTTGGCTTGTATATATAGACCTATTCTTTCCTTAACCTCCTTCTGCTCCTCAGCTTAGTATCTTTATAATACAGTATTCTATAGCTTTGGTTTAGAGGCATTTGTACGAGCCGTAACACTTCTCTTATAGAAGATAGGAATAGTAGATAATTAAACTAAAAGAGTAGTATAGAGACCGATTTAGAGATCTATTATATATATTAAAGGGCTACTTAAGTAGATAAGAAGGAGGTAGAACTATTAACAGCCTAATTATAGTTATCCGTAAAAGATTATGTAATGGCGCTATCGCACGTTACCTGCTAAATTCTGCTATATTCTGCTGACCTGTGATTAGCCCGCCCAAAGCTAGCGCCTTAGCGGCTCACCCTATATATTTATTTACATCGGTTCTAGCGACCCCTTTTCCTTCTCTTTAGCTTAGTATTTTTGTAAGATAGTATTCTACAAGCTTCGGTCTAGAAGCATTTGTATAAGCCGTTACATTATACTAAGCTCTCCCTATATTGCCTAGGAAGGCCTTAATAATATCCTACCCTAAAAGAAAAAACTTCGTCTACAATGATGCGTCAATGCGCTATACTTAAACACTAAAACAACTCTATATTGCCTGGGAAGGCCTAGATAATATCCCACCTTATAAGCCAGATAGGACTGGACCTATATCCCTGGAATTAAAACTAAAGTATATAATACTAATAAACCCTAAAAAGCTAACGATGGCACCTAAAGTAGGCTTATTTAAGAGAGTTGCCTTACCTGAAAGGAACCTGAGATCTAATTAGGATTAGAAATTGAAGAGAATAATAATGTCGTAGACGTACGCGAGCAGATTCGCGCCCTCGCAGCTAGCTAGGAAGCTAATTGTCTTAAGGTAAGAAATATATAAAAGACCCTATAAGAGATCCTAGAAAGCCTTACAGCCCCATAAAATAGCCTAGCTTCCCCTTCTTAAAGCCTTAGCTAATATGCTTACTTTACCGAATATAATATACTAGGGAGTATAGATATAATGACGAAGTAAGTAAAGTCCGTTAAGCTCCCTAACCCCTAACCACTGTCTAACGGGATAGACCCTACTTTTAAGAATTGGAGGATTTAAGTATAAGGAAAGCTCCGCGTTAACTACGACTATTTTCTTTCTAAGGAAGCTAAAATACTCTACCTTTTTAGTCGAACTACTAGGGACGCCTAACGGCACCTTTAAGCCAAGTTTAAGGACGATTCCCCTATCCAATTTACATCTATTAATGAGATAATACGGCACCTAGAGGCTATTTATGTTAACTTAAATAAAGTACGGGACGCCTGGTACGACTATAATCGCCTAATAATAAAACTAAACCAACCCTTTGCCGAATTCTAGACTTAATTCCTATACCTTATAGGAGAAGGCTAGGTTCCCCTTAAGAACTACTGATTAGACTTATACAATAAGCTAACAATTCGGCTATAAAAGAAGATCGCTGTAACTTTAGACGACCTTCTAACGTATAATAAACTCGTAACTTGTTGCCTATTACTGGATTTAGAACTAAAGCGAATTAACGCTTACCCTAATCGGTAGAAGTGACCCCAGAACGATCGAAACTTATTAGCTATACCTGTAGGAGCTAGAGTAGGAAGATAAGCCACGACCGCCCTTGCACTAAAAGCGATTACATTTACGTACTAGCGGGCCTCGCCTAATTAGCTACGTACTATACCCCTAACTAGTACTCATTACAATACCCCAATTAACCCTGCCTTGGCTACTTGCTATAACTGTAATAAGGAGGGTTACTTTGCCTTATCTTACCTAGAGCTAAAGGATATAGGCGATATTAAGGAAATAAAGGAAGGAGAAACGTCCGACGAGTCGGGAAAAGAAGAGCCCTAGGGAAAGACTCCCCCCTAGGGTACCCTATTAATCTTAAAAAGATTAATCTTAGTTAGTTAATAGGTGGAAAGCATTTTACCGTTCTATATATAGTATCTTAAAATGGATATAGAGTAAATATAACTGCCCTTATTAATACTAAAGCAAATAGCTTTACCTTTATAAATACTGCCTATATAAATAATGTTGCTAAATTTCTAAATGCAGAAGCCATCTGACTAGAGAAGCCTATCTAGGTAAAAAGCTATAACGGCCAAGCCGGCTGGCCGGTTACCTACGTTTTAAAGTTGTATATTGCTTTTAACGGATAACGCTAATATAGTATCCCTTTTTGCATCTTAGACCTAGGGTCCCACAATATAATCCTTAGATAAAAATGGATATCCTATTTTAATATTTGGCTAAATATACGATAAAGATAGTTTATCTGGCCAGAGGATGGACTAAAGTTACCCTCTTTTGTTAGGGAAATCTAAACCGACCGCAAGATATTAGCTATAAGGGCTGACCCTACCTACTAGTAGGATATCCGGGCCCGTAACCTAGCCTTTACTTAAAAAGACGCCCGCCGTAAAGCTGGAAAGAACTCTATACTAATAAAGATACTCTCTTAAAGCGCTACGTTTAAAGAAAACTCTATATACAGAAGCGGGACAGATAGTAATGTAGATAACGTCTAAATTGTGTAGATCCGACTAGTATGGAAAAGAACGCATTAATAGGATATAAGGGATAACCTTTAAAAGATATAATAGGAGCTAAAAGGAGTAATAATAACGCTAATACCCCGGAAGTATATAAAGTTATATACACCCCTATTGTTATGCAATCCCCCCACCATAAATATTGCCGTAATTAGCGTAGTAGCGTTTTACTTTAATATATACTGAAAGGATAATAAGGTCTTTATAATAAGCCTATATAAGATTAACTAAATTATTAATAATAGGGAGGAAGAGCTAGTTAAGGAGACTAATAAGGAACTAGTTAAACGCCTTCTTCTTACTATTTATATAAATTACAAGGATATATTCTTAAAGGCGGCTTTAAATAAGTTACCCCCTTACTAGATATACGATTATAAGATTTAATTAGAAGCTAATAACTCGCTAGGTTATAGCCCCCTTTATTAATAATTAACGGACAAGCTAAAAGTAATAAAGTAGTACTTAATTAATAACCTAGATAAAGGGTTTATTAAGCTAAGTTAGGCCCCTTTTACTTCTCCTATTCTGTTTATAAAAAAGCCTAATAGAGACCTTCGCTTTTGTATTAACTATTAAAAGCTAAATACTATTACTTAAAAGGATTGGTATCCTATTCCTTTAATTAATAAGACCCTTACACGTCTAAGCTAGGTAAAGATCTTTACTAAACTTAATATCCGCCAAGCTTTTTACTAAATTAGGATAAACCCCGTATCTAAAGATTTAACAACGTTCCGTACCCGTTATAGTTTTTATAAATATAAAGTTTTTCTTTTTAGACTAATAAACGGACCGGCTACGTACCAAAGGTATATAAATAACGTTCTTTTTAATTACCTTAATAAGTTCTATACGGCATACCTAAACGATATTCTTATATACTTAGATAACGAATTTAAGTATTAAGTTTATATTAAGAAGGTCCTAGAGAGACTATAAAACGCGGGCTTATAAGTTAATATTAAGAAATGCAAGTTTGGGGTAAAATATATAAAATACCTTAGGTTTATTGTAACTACGGAAGGAATTAAGGTTAACCCTAAATAAGTAAAGGTAATCCGTAACTAGAAGTCCCCTTATATAGTAAAAGGAATCTAATCCTTCCTTAGTTTTTATAACTTCTACTACCAGTTTATCCGCAACTACGGAATTATGGCAAAACCTCTTATATAACTAATTAGAAAGGATACGCTTTTTGTCTTTAATAATAGCTATATAAAGGCCTTTAAAGAGATAAAGGTTTAGCTTATCTCTTTCTTAATTTTTTATTACTATAACCTAGACCTTAAATTAATGCTAGAAACGGATGCCTCTAATAGGGTTATAGCAGGAATCCTATTACAGTTATATCTAAAAGTAAATAGTACCCTATTACTTTCTTTTTAAAAATAATAGACCTAGCTAAGTGTAACTATAAAGTATATAACAAAGAAATGCTAGCTATTATTTAATTACTCTCCTAATAGTGTGTAAAGCTTAAAGGTACGAACTCCCGGATTAGAATATATACAGATTATAAAGCCCTAGAGTACTTTATAACTATAAAGCAGCTTACTAGATAATAAGCTTAGTAAGCTAAAATACTCCCCTAATTCTTCTTTACGATTATATGTTATTCTAGCAAGTAAAACTCTAAGGCTAATGCCCTAACCTAAAGAGAATAAGACGTAGGACCCTAGGATAAGCTAAAGACCTAATATTAGACGCGCGCCCTCCTCTATCTAGAATAGCTCGATTTACGGATCCTTAAGGAGCTAGACTCTTAGTAAAACGAGCTAGCACTAATAGAGGAGTCCTTAGATAAGCTAATAGGGCTAATTAACCGCCTCCTAACTATAAACCGCACGGCTGATGCCTTAAGGGCCCTCCGCGAACAAGCCGTAAAGAAAGACCCCAATTTTAAGATAGAGGAAGGATTGCTCCTATACTAGGAGCAGCTTATAGTCCCTAATGTTAATAATTTACGGACTAAACTAATCCGCGAAGCTTATTACTAAGTCTCTATAGCATACCCTAGCAAAAACAAAACCTATAAAATTATTAACTACCGCTACTACTGGCTAAGAATAGTTATAAATATTAATCGATATATACGGAACTGCGAAGACTACTAGAGAGCTATAATCCCACGGGATAAGACCCTAGGACTACTTAAGCCACTCCTAATACTAAAGCGCCCTTAGTAGTATATCTTTATAGACTTTTATAAACTACCTAGGGACCGTGACGGATATAATATAGTTATAGTTATAGTTAACCGCTTTAGTAAACGCCTATTTTTAATTCCCTGTTATAAGAACATTAATGCTAAAGAGGCAGCCTGGCTATATATCTATTACGTCTACCAAATCTACGGACTACTAAATACTATTATATTTAATTATAGGCTATAGTTTATATCGGCCTTCTGGAATAAGTTTACCTAAATCCTAGGCATTAAGCTAAAGCTTTCTATAGCTTATTACCCCTAGACAGACGGTTAGACGGAGATTATAAATTAGTACCTAGACTAGAGGCTTAGGCCCTTTATTAACTATTTCTAGAATAACTAGTCTAAACTACTACCCTTAATAGACTACGCGCAAGCAACCTTACCCTATAACTTCATAGGGTTTGCCTTGATTTAGCTAGAAATAGGATACTTACCCCGTATAAGCTTTGACTAAAAAAAGCTAGAAGAACCCTAGACTATATAAGAGAAGCTATCCTATGCTAAGGCCTAACAGTACGCTAAATGATTAGAGGAAGCCTAGATAGTAGCCTGCAAGAACCTAAAAAAAGCTTAGAGGTTAATAGAATAGCAGGCGAATAAACACCGTTAAGAGCCCGACTTTGTCCCTAGCGATATAGTTTAGGTTATAATAAGGAATTGGAGGACCGAACGACCTAGCTATAAGCTAGACTACTAGATAGTAGGACTATATAAGGTTCCTAAGAAGATAGGCAACTTGTATAAGATAAAGCTCCCAAATTTAATTAGGGTTTACCCTATCTTCTCGCCAGATAAGTTATGGAAAGCTATAAATAACCTATTACCTAGACAAAAGAACGAGCCTCCCCTACTAGTTTAAGTAAACGGTGACGACAAATGGGAGGTTAATAAAATACTGGCCTGTAAGATAGTACGGGGAACGCTAAAATACCGTATTAAATGGAAGGGCTACGATCCTAACTTAACCTAGTATCTTGCGTGGAACTTTATAGGCTTGCCCCTAGAAGCTTAAAGAGTTCTATAACTAATACCCTAATGCGCCTGGACCCCTAAGGTACCTAGACAAATAGATAGAATGCTAGTATAATAAAGACGATAAGTTACTGGAAGAACATTGGGATAAAAATGCCCTAAAGCCCTAATACAGCTATCTGCTAAATTCTGCCATATTCGGCCGTTTTCTGTAAGTACCGTAAAATTTTAGATATCTAGGAACTTTAACCGGCGGTTAAAGTTATCTAATTGGCTAAATCCGTGCTAAGACTTTAAGTGGCTACTCTTTCTAGCCTAGTGCTTCCACTTAGCCTATAATCGCCTTTTATACTTAGTCTGGACGTACTCGTGTCCCCTTTTATCTCCTTATCTTATATTTTGTAATCCTACGTTTATAAGCCTAGTGCTACCCTATTTCTAACTAAGCCTAAGGGCAGGCTTTCTTTTAGAGAGGGGGGTGATGTAACGGCGCTATCGCACGTTACCTGCTAAATTCTGCCATATTCTGCCAACCTATAATTAGCCCGCCCAAAGCTAGCGCCTTGGCGGCTTACCCTATATATTTATTTACATCGGTCCTGGCGACCCCTTTTCCTTCTCTTTAGCTTAGTATCTTTGTAAGATAGCATTCTATAAGCTTTAGTCTAGAAGCATTTGTACGAGCCGTTATAGATTATAGACTTACTTAAGCCTATAAACAGCCAGCATTGCACCTAATTAAAATTTGTATAAAGTGCAATGTAATGCATTTAATCCACTAGTTATTACCTAAAATGGGTAGAAGGTTCGCGCTTAAGGTTATATGTCGAATTAGGGTTAAAATTAAAGATCTCTGCCTTTAAGCTGTTAAGTAATATGTAGATTTAAACTATATTTCCTATATTTCCATAATGTACCTCTATATAAACTCCTATGAATTAACTAACGGTAAAGTATAGAAACGCCTTAAAACTCTTAAATGTCTCTATTAGTTAATGGTTCTTTTTAACCTATACCTTAAGGTCCTTAAACGCCGCCTTAATTATATTAAAATCTAGTAAGTACGGTAGTAAGAATATAAGTAGTACGCTATACTCCTTATATGGATTACGGAGTTATGCTAACTTATAAATTAACACGTTATCTAAAATAAGGTTAGACTGCGGCCTAGGATATAGTATATAATAAAAGAGCACCTACTACTTTAAAAATAGCTTTAAGATCTCTGCTGTAATTAAGCCTTAGTAAATAAGGTAGTTTAGGTATCCGTTAACTAATAGCGCTAGTAAGATACTCTACTTCTCTAACTTCGTAAATAGGCGAGAGACCTTACACTTTCTTCTAATTGGCGCCTAACTAAACTTCCTATTACCCGTCCTCTTATTAAAAGCTAACTTGTTAAGGAAGGCTAGTTAATCTACCATCTATATAGCCTATCTGCTAATCTATAATATATAAAGCTCCTAACTTCTCCCTACCACGCGAGCCTTAACGGCCTTCCTTAACTAGTAAGCTCTTAATAAGGTACGACTAACGGTATCTATGGGGATTTAAAGATTAAACTTATAAAATAGGAAGTCCTATATCTTATCTAAGTAGGTAGTAAGTTAGTCTTTAAGAAAGTTAAGCAGCCTTTATTACTAGCGATATATTAAAAGTATTCTGCCATTAGGCGGGAAAGGCTACTTTCCTAATTAGGAAGGTGCAAAAACTTATAATAGTGACCTCTATAGTACGTTGCTAATTAAGAAGCGTATAACGCTAGAACAGCCCTATAGACACGAGGCGTCGAAAACTACTTACTTGGGCGCTTCTAAACTCCGACTTTCTTCTAATAGTAACGTATTACTTTCCTTTATTTTCTTAGTTAAGTATAGTATTAGGTAATGGATATATAGTTCCCATAGCCGGCTTCTAAACTAGAGCAAGCATATTGGTAGCAGGAAGTATTTAGTTAGCGCTCTGTTACAGCCTATACCCTAAATAGTATATAGCTATAATAGAATATACATATATACATACATATATACGTATAGCCTAGCTATATTACTGCCTATTTAAGGCTGGAATACTTGCGTACAGATCCCTAGAGAAGCTTTTTTGCACAAAGAAAGGAAGAGGGGCGCTTATTCTATTTCTAAGAAGGATAAAAATAGCTACTAGAAAGTGGTTAATAGCAGTGTAATCTCTAGAAGGAGGTAACTCTTACTAAATTCTTAGTGAATAGACTATAGAAAGCAAAAGGATAGAAATAAACTATAAATAGGACAGGGACAGGCGTTAGGATTACTTATGATTTTATTTCGATTTTTCTACTATTTTCCTACCGTTTTCTTACTACCTAATGTTAGCAACCTATTATTTTACTAGGAAGCTGTAAACCCCTAGTCTAGGGATTTATAAACTACTAGGATATAGCTATTAGTACATGTTAAGCTGCCTAGAAAGGATTTATGTATATAGAACTATAGCGCCATAGCTTAGAGGCTGCATGCGCAGTATTGTACTACGTACAATACAATGGATATAATAAAAATAAAAATAAAAAAACTCACGTGCAGTTGCCTCAGTGCAATCAGGCTACAAAGGCAGGAAATGCTAGAAATGCAGACAATCGAATCGCCGTCAGAGATTGGCTGCAGCTCATGGTCGGCTCTGGTTGGCCTGCCCAAATGCGCAGCGATGCGTGCGTTGCAGCAAGGACGCCCTCCAGCTGGGAAGCCGTAGGCGCCAGCTTTTCAACCGACCGACAAAAATTTCCTCTCGATGATCGATTTCGCACGTCAACACAGCGACAACCACGAGTAAACTCGCTGTCGTAATAGAGCAGACTGCCGAAAGGTCCTGCTGGCACAAGTCTCATCTCGTCGACAGCAGCAAACACTTGGAAGATATCGAGCTGGAAGAGTCGTTAGAAAGGGGACGCATTGTAGCAGCAACACTTAATCTGTTGTCTCGCCTCTCTGCATCGATTCCTTTATTGAAGGGCTCTTGGGGCTTTTGCTTTAATGGCGGCCGTTATGGACTCTTAGAACACTCCTGTGGCGCCGGTCGAGTTGACCATCCTAAGCAACCCCGCGGAAGTGGTGATTGAGTACGTCAGGACGGTCACTCTCACTTAAAATTAATGCCAGAAACTGACTTAAACCAGTATACCATCACCCGTCAATTATCGTCCTACGTTATCGATAACGTAGGACGATAATTGACGGGTGATGGGATAGTATTCGTTCACGGCCTTCAAGGGCACCCGTTGAGAACCTAGACGTTAGATTCGAAGCCCGCTCGAGAATCTGCTGCGCAAGCCCTATCTCCTTCCTCGAAAGTATCCAAAAGCGATAAGACCCGAGCCCGTAACTCCTTTTTGCTTGTGGTTGAAGCAGAAACGCACGGAGTCTAGACGCTCTAGTATGGAAAATTTGTCCAAGCATCCCGAGGCCGACTGCGCCACCACGACTGACGCCCCGTTGCAGCTTCGCCTGCAGCTTCAGCCTCGTGCGGGTTCACCTTCAGCTCTGACGGCGTGGCCTCCACCACATAAAGGAGTGTTTCTCCAGACTCCATCCACAGTGTAACCCTTCATCACACTACGTTCTTATTCTGCCCCTTACCCGATCCCACGGGGATTCTGGACAAATAGGCCTGGGATTGTAGTGTTCAATTCCTGTCTCTCTGATCTTCTGTCACCTTTCCCCATGGATCCGCTCTCAATTACGGCGGCCGCAATTGGCCTTACCACCTTTTGCGGCCAGGCAATCAAAATTCTTTTAAAATTTGCAGGGGAATCAAGTAGCGTCGACCTCACCATCAAGTCATTTTCAGACAAAGTTGCCAACTTGAATCGTGTCTTGAAATCAATCACTGCCAGCTCAAAAGATCAAAGCATATTATCACTCGCAGCTGGCACAGGACATGAAGCACAGCACTGGAGAGACGTCCTGAAATGTCTTGGAGACTGCCGATCATGTATAGCAAGACTGGTGAATATACTAGAGAAACTAGAAAGCGATGATGGAAATATATTTAAGCGGGCTAGAAGGCAATTGAGACTGAGTATAGAGTCTGGAGAGATGGCTGTTCTACGGAGACAGATCCTATCCTTCACCCAGACCATGCAAATATCTCTACAGATGCTTCTGCTGTAAGTTTTTGGAAGAAACTAGATGTCTTGCACTTGTCACTAATTCAGCCTAGGTCATCTCACCTCTCAGTCTCAGAAAGAAATCCTCAGGCTGTTCTTCTTCCCCGCCTTGATGAGATCACAAGCAGTATCCACAAGGTTCTAGAAATCGTACGTGCCCAAATGCGACAAGGACCACCGACCTTGGATTCAGAATCCTGTATTGTCCATCCCACCAAGAACCAAGAAAATGGACAGCGCACCCCCCCGGTTGCTCTCACTGAGACTGACCAACTAGATTCCAGTGAGCGACATTCATCAACAGAGCTACCCCTGCGACCAAAAAATGATGTTGAGACGGCCGAGGCATTGTCGTCACAGAACCCATCCGATGAGTCTGCATCTAAAAATTCTAATTCACTGTCTTCAACTGAGCCCGGCTCTCTGGACATTCAATCGAAAATATTAGACACCCATCAAGCGGTTATGGGTAATATACAATCCTGTCTTCAGTCAGCTGGGAGTTTGATATCAAGTGTGTCAACTGCACTAACCTCAGACACGGAACAGTTGCCTGCTTCAGACTTTAGTGGTTCTGTCATGGGTAACCGCCGCGCCATAATAGAAGATTGGATACCCTCTGCCGAACCCAACGTCATGAATGGTGATAAGCCAGCAGGACAAGGTTAGACAGCACTCAACAATCATGGATATAGTGCTGACTAGCTCAACACAGGATTTCCGGGTTCAAGTGCCTACAAAAACATAGAACACGAGATACTCGGCAACTTCTACAGTCTCGGCAAACAGCACTTCGAGGCGGCTGAATACCAAAACGCGGAACAGTTCCTTTACCGCTTTTTGACAATGCACGGCCCAAGCCCCGATGATGATTACTCTAGGCGGAACGACGCACGCGAGATGCTGGCGACTTCACTTATTAAACAGAGAAAGCTAAGTGATGCAGAAAGGATAGTGTTGTCGTTTATTGAAGATACACCCGAGAAAGATATTCGAGCGCTACAGTCGACCTACAGTCTAGCTGAAATCTACCTGGAGGTCGGCCAATTCGACAAGGCCGAATCATACTGCCAAAAGATCCTGAAAGAGGCAGATCAAATGTTTGGCAGAACCCATCCCCTTTTCCAACAATCGGCAAAGCTTCTTCTGGAAATATATCGCAACAAAGGCGATTTTATCGCATTGCAAGCTTATCGTTCAGCAATCTTGCCCGGTCGCATCGTGAGAGGGGGCTTTACATGGCAGAAAGCAATCGCCTTGTTGAACAACAATGGCTTCAGCCTAGAAGGTATGGACCAGCAGAGGAAAGCAAACGCCTTGCGATGGGCCACGGAGAAGGGTCTCGAGAACGTGGTGCTCGTTCTTCTTGAAACCAAGGATGGCATCAAAGATGTCGTCAACTGGAAGGACCGCATTGGAAAGACTGCCTTGCATTACACTTCTGCTTATGGCCACGCTTCCATTGCAAGTATTCTTCTCCAAAACGGTGCCAATATCGAGACTAGAGCTGCTTGCAGTATGACCTCGCTTCATCTTGCAGCGCACTATAATGAGGTGGAAGTAGTTCGGGTGCTGCTTGACAATGGAGCGGACATTAACTCGAAAACAAACGATGACAAAACGGCGCTGCACAATGCTGTCGAAAGTAATTCAGTACGAGTCGTTCAGTTAATGCTTTCGAGAAACGCCGATATCGAAGCCACTGACGAGAAGAAATGGACTCCAATTTTCTGGGGCTGCAAGAAGGACCGAGTGGATGCTATAAGGCTTTTGCTGCTTCACCGAGCCAATATCATGGCTAGGGACATCGAAGGAAAAACACCACTACATTGGGCAGCGTGGTATGGCCACGTGGCATTGGTTCAGCTACTTATCGCACACGGAGCCGACGTTGCTGCACAAGGAGTAAGCGGTGGCGATCCGCTCCGCTCAGCAACTATCAATGGTCGTCTGGACATCGTCTTGATTCTACTTAACTACGGAGCTCCAATGGGACTCAAGCACAACTCTGGAATGACGGCATTGCATGAAGCTGCTAAACGAGGCAACCTTGCCATTGTACGTCTGCTTGTTGAAGCTGGCGCAAACGCGTGGTCTTGCGACAGGAAGGGTTATACGGTCCTTGATGTGGCTCGCAAGAGCAAGCATGATGTTGTCTATCAATACCTCTCTGCCAACTCTGGAATGCGAGGATAGGGGTTCAAGTCATTAAAGCAATTAACCACCACTTGTATTTGACAAAGCTCCATTGTGATTGTTGCATGACTATCCAACCAGAGTTTCCATTGAGTGACGGAATATTCTAGCAGAAATAGTTAACCATAGACATGGAACCCGATGGGCACCGCGGTCATCATTGATTGCTATTCTTTGCGGATACGCCGCGGCGGTGCAACCGGATCCCTAATTTAGCAGCGAAATCAGGATCGGCCGCAAACGATCTCCTCTATCTCCGTCGCATACTTCTGGATGAGGCCACAACCAGGGACCGGGTTCATTGATGAAATTCACATTGCGCCAGGCTTGCGACCAACGAAGAGCTGAGCGCTCTGGCCGGCGGCCATCTCGGACATGGAGGTATGGTGCGAAGTGCCGAGGAATACAATCCCACAAGCGCAGTGGAGGATTAATTCTTGCTAAATTATTATAGCTTTAACTTTCTTTAAGTTTATACTAATCTTGCCTGGTTTAATAATAAATCTAATAAAATTGGTCTTCCTTATAAAGAACTTATATTTCTTAATTACTACTAGTATCTATTCTTCTTATAGTCTCTTTAAAACCTATTTAATATATTCTCTATATTCTTCCTTATTAAGTAGATAATAACGTCGTCGAAATATACCGTAATAAATTTATTAAAGTGTTCTCCTAATACGCTATTAATTCGCTTCTAAAACCTTACTAGTGCGTTTATAAGCCCGAATTATATAAATAATAGCTTATATAGTCCTTTCTTTAACCTAAAGGCTACCCTCTATTTATTACCCTCCTTAATCCTAATCTAATAGTACGCCTATCTTATATCTATCTTTATAAAGATTTACATATTACCGATCCTATCTTAGATTTTATTAATTAAGGGTAAAGGGTATCCATCCTTTCTAGTAGTGCTATTTAACTATCTATAGTTAATATATAGCCTAAGCTTTTCTATTTTTCTTTAGTACGAATAGTAGTAAATATCCCGCTAATAACTATAATAGTTAGATATATCCCTTTTATAAATTTTCTTAAATAAACTTCTTAAGTGCTCTTAACTCTTCTTTAGTTAGTTTATAAATTAAAAAGAACCTTAGACTAGTTCCTAGATCTAATTCTATTTTATAATTCTATACTATATACTTTAATAGCTTTTTACCGTATTTATAGTATTTCTTTAGTATATAACTTAAGCTTCGCTTAGTCTCGTTATATATTGCTTTAACTTAGTATTACACTATTTTAGTTACTTATTACATCTTGCGTTATTAAGTATTTTTAATATTAAGCTAACCCGTAACTTAATTGATCCTTCAATTATATTTCTATAACTAAGGTATTTTTAGAACCACCTTATCCCTTCCTAATAGTGGGATATTAAAAGACATTATAATCCCTTTAATAGTTATCTAAATAGGTCCTATTTTAGGGTTAATTACGCCTCCTCTATAGGCTAACCCTATCCGTTTAACTGCTACTAGTAATATATAGTTCCGCCAATTTTGCACCATAGATGCCGAAACGACTCCAAAGCATGACCACAATAAACCATAAACTGTGGTTAACGTTGTCTGCAGCATATCGAGATTGTGTTAATAATCTATGGCTCACCTCTTCTAAAGCTTCATCTATCTTAGCTGTTGGCGCAGCAGACCGCCCTACTCATCTACTGACGCCATGCACCCTTCCCCTTACCTGTCCTCCTGCTCGTCTTCCTCTAGTGATCTTCCATTGACCTTCTGGCCATTCAGACCTTCTCTCAAAGCGTCTACCGCTTTCTCCAAGCTGCCCAAGCCTTCTGCACCACCTCTCTCGGTAACGGTCCTCCCTAGCAAATCATAGATTTCTGCCACCCTCCCAAGCACTTTCGCCCGCTCGCCCCACCCGCCGTCCTCCTCAAAGCACTGCCCAATCTGCACCATCTCCTCTACCCATCTGTACGCCTTGCCCGGACACGCAACCACGCCTCTAGCCGCCAGCTTGCCCGTCATGGGATTGTATTCAGAAAGGTAGCTTTGGAGCTCGGGCAGTACGTTGAGCGACGATGCGGTGCTGAAGGACTGGAGAGCGAGTCCTGTAAGACCCTTTGTGAGGGACGCGAAGCAGCATTTCAGACCGGACGCGGTACCAATGGTGGGGGAGAGATATTTGGTATTTAATGTTTGAGCAAGATGGGCTTCATTTGCCTCGGCATCGTGGAGAGGATGAGGGCCTGAGAGGGGGATGCCGGGTCGTTTCCAAGACGTCGAATCGGCGATTGGAGAGGGAGGTGGGCCTATAATGCCGCCGTCAACGAGACGGAGCTGTGGTGCTTGCGAACGGAAATTGGACTCAATTTTCCTGGCTGTGGAGGGTGATATGGCGTTGAGGTCGAGGAAGTATAGAGGTGGAAGGGATGCTGATCGAGGAGAAGGGGTTGTATTCAACGCAGCAATAATGCGGGACGCGGTGGGGATGGCATCTCTCGGTGGAACGATTGAGAGGATGTAATCGCATTGTGCGACAAGCTCTATATCCGTGGTTACAAGAGTTATTGAAGCTGAAGAAGCACGTGACTGTGTTGAGGGGCTACGATCCGCAACGTTTGTGAGGACGCGGTAGTTATGCGCTTGGAGAAGTTTGGCGACGCCCAGGCCCATTGAACCAATGGAGAGAACTCCGACTGTCGCTAAAGGCGCAGGCATGATTGATAGTAGGCGGAATGTCGCTGCTGTTGCTGAAGGTGGGCTTTGGTGTTCACAGGTAGATAACGATATTCCCGCAGTGGGGTTGTCGATCCTAGACAGCCACTTCCAATGGCTATTCTGACAACTTCATAAGCATGTAAACTAACCCATGTCAGTCCAGCCTCCACACAGTCATAGGGGTTTGAGATATTTGCCGACTACGTGGGAAAGCTTTTAAAATACTTCAAAGAGATTCACCGCGTCATTTTTCACATGCTGGGTGGTTCGATAAGCGTCATACTTTTTCTCATTCGAACTACACCTAATTAAACTTCATAGAGAAGCCATTTGTTATTCATTACAAGTCCATAAAGAATTGGAGGGTATCGTCATTTCGAATCTCCCAAACTCAAGGCACTCCAAAAACACCTATCCTTCGCAGCATCAATTTGAGCCGATTTCATGGTAGTATGCAGGTTTGCATGATATGATAGAGCCTACGAAGGTTTAGACGTGGGACCTGCCCCAGCGGCGGCGACTATTTTGCAAATGCTCAGTACAATGGCCAAGTAGGGTGACTGGAGCTCGTTTAACGGAGCACTTACTGGGTAGCAACGCCGTCAGTTGCAACGGTGCGGTTTTGGAGATGATGATAGACATAGAAGCCCTACGGGTTGTCAGTTGAGCTATTTGAATGGGTAGCGGAATCTTTATTTACTAGAATTGCGGAGGCAAGCCAGAAGCAAGCCGAGATGAAGCTGAAAGCCTCAGCAGCTTTCCACTGGCTGCAATACGAGCCATTGGTGAGCCCACCCCAATGGAAGATACCGCCACAGTTCATACGATGAATCCAATTGACGAGCGCTCCAAATGCAGCGAACCAAGCGGCCGAGATGAGGAGATCGAATGGGTAGTGGAGGAATTGGCTGGTGAAGGGCAACAACCAGATCAAAGACAGCACGGCGCTGAGTACAGCGATGACTTCAGTGTAGATCTCTCTGCCTTCAGGACCAATATTGTATTTGTGATGCTGGTGCAGGAAATAGGCAACGATACCCATCACTACCTAACTAGAGTTCAGTGAAGTGCTGATGAGTTATACATCTCGTTGGTGACGTACTGCAGCGCAGACGAATTCGCCAAAGCGCAGGAAGACGGAGAAAATGCGTGACAAGAGCATGACTGCTGTAGATGCTTCTGAGAAACTGTTGGTGGATTCTAGAGGACTGGATGGTAGAGGCTACGGGCTCGTTGACAAAGGCTGATTGAAAGAGTCGAGGACGCAAGCGGGAGAGCGAGGCTTAAACTTTGTGGAATACAGATTATTTGTTTGTGTTGCTGGCGAGCAAAGTTGGTGAAACAATCAGAGATAGCGTTAGGAGCCACGTAACTATTTATCGTTGACTACCCTCCCTGGCCTGGAAGGGCATCATCATCGATTGCTCATTCTGAATTGCCCGCCCAAACTCACCTGCCACACGTCGCACGAGGATAAATCGATGCCATTCCATGTTTTCCCTTGGACATTTCCCTTTCAATGACCTCACAGGACCGGCCATCCTTGCTAAAACGAGCGAAACAAGCCTTGCGGAGAGTGGAAAGGGCCATCAGGTGATCAGAGGTGTGAAAGACACGCGATGTCTTGCGCTCTTGATGTGCGGTACGACCAATGTTCTGCAGCTCAAGCCACTCTGGGCAACTGGGCAGACAATCCAGTGTTCGGGATGACCTGGCCGTCGAATCACCATGGAGTTGCCACAACTGTGGGTTCATGATCACAGCGAAAGAGGACGGAATGAGCGAATCACTGACGAGTGGAGAGATGTCTGTGAATCGCAAACCGGAATGCCAGGCAGCCGCCAAGGGAGATGGAATTGTCCAGAGCAACGTGGACAGGAAATGACTGCTAGGGCTAGAGACTTGGATCAAAAAACCTGTCGTTGAGCAACATGACGGGAACGAATCGGAACCGAGCGAAAAAGCTCTCATCCGTGCGTTTGCTCCCAACCACGCCCACTATCCTGGAGTACTTTGTATCTCTCCATCCAACTTCCTCCCTATCAGCCATCTACGTTCCGACGCCTCTTCCATACACGTGTGCTACACTCGACGACGCCTTCCTGTTCCTGTCCGATATTGCTGCTACGCGCCAATATGTACGCGGCATCTATCCACTAGCGAAGTACCTCGTGCGGTCTGAAAACACAACAGCATTTTTCGGGGACAATAAAAGAACATTCTAGTATGCAGAATTTTGGAGAAGCAAACAAACCCAAGGCCGTTTAGCGCTTTATACATGGTGCAAGATTCCCCTAACTGAACTACATGAAACCGTCACAGGAATCCGTTGAGCCAGCCTAGCTATAAACATGCGAACTCCTTTCCCCTCCACGATCCTTTACGTTGAAGTCTTCATCTTCGTAACCGGTTGTTCTGATTGCGTCATTCCTTTCGCCAACGACGATACTCTCTTTGGCGTAACTGGTGAGGTCGGCGAGGTCGATGAAGCACCAGTTACCTTCGTCGGACTTGGCTCATAATCGTATCCGACAACGGTTCTCCCGATCTTCCGCGGCGGAGGATGCACATTGTGGACCTGGCAGCTGGCTCCACTTGAACTAGGGGGTGCGGGTGGAGGCTGAATAATCTGCTGCTTGCTTTGCTGCTTGAATTCCTTGAGCATATCGCCAAATGCCGCAATGAGTTTCCCCTGTCCTTCGCTGACCTGCTTGATCTGCGATGCATTTTGATCGATGGCAGATTGTAATGCTTGTGTAATGGCACCATTGTCGTTTGTCTTAGAAGGCGGGGCAGGCTCCGCTTGCTGCTGTTGTATACGCGTTTGATTCTCCGCAAGCTCCTTGATCTGGGTGGTGTTCTTTTCCAGAGCAGACTCCATTCGTTTTATGATTGCGTCATAGTCCTCTGTGAGCTTCCTGACTTGAGTAGCGTTCTGCTCTATCATCTCGTCCATCTTCTTCTGGCTTGCTATCTGGCTTTCGACTAACTTTTCTACCAAATCCTTCATCTGTGAAGCACCTTGCTCACTTAGTTCCTTCGTTTTGTCTTTCTCCTCCTCACGTTCTTGCACTAGCGCCTTGATCTGACCCTGGTTTTCCCGCTGCCCATCAGCGAGTCCTTTCATATGAGAGCTATTCTCCTCTATCGTTTCCTGTAGACGGTTCAAATGTGCAGACAGCTCCGTCATATCAATCCTTGCTACTCCTCCAATGCCACCACCGCCTCCGCCGCCGCCGAGAGGAAACCCCTTCGCATCTTGCAACGGTATTGGATCCAACGGCTTCCCGCTTGTTCCTGTTGCATCTCCAACCTGCCCATACAGCCACCGTGTTTTGAGATGTGCGAACTGCTTGCTTGCAGCAGGTTTTGCAGGGAAATCGTCGCCGGAGAAGGTGAAAAACTGAGGACCGTTTCGTGCTGCGGTGTCGGGATACTCCTGCTCAACCAGAGACCACCATTCGTCCGCCACGTCAGCGTTCTCAAAGATTAGGATATAGCGAGAGAATTTGTCATGGTCAGTCTGCAGTAGATTAGTATTTGTATAATACGCAATGTTGTTCGATGATGTTTTAAGTGCGTACTCTACGGGCATAGGCGTAAAACAAGCTATTGCTTGCTCCAGTAGCCGTAATTAAACCCATATCCTTGGAGGCAAAGCTCACAGAGGAGGTTTGAATGGAATACGAGTAGCTATTCGTCTTCTGCTCGGAGCTCTCGCCTGATCCTTCTGCTGGGCGCGGCATTTCGTCAAGCTGAGAGGAACGTCTCCTGTACTTCAGGCGGAACTGGGTGGGTGAGAGTCGGAAAGACATCAGGAACAAGACGCCGCACTCCCCAATACAAGTAGTTTAGTAGGGAAAGATGCAAAAAGAAAAAGCTGACGCAATGCACCTGAATTGATGAAGATGCCTTGTACTGCTTCGGTATTGCTACGCGACTTTTCTGCACACCAGTGAGGATGCGGCTTGAGTTTTCATGACGCAACTCTGCCAGATTGGCAAAGAAGAGATGCTATTTGCGGGTTGGGTTTGCAAGAAAAGTGGCCTACAGGGCCCTACTGCGGTCCACAGGGTCCTACTGCGGCCTACTGCAAGTGACCAAGGCAGAGTTGTGCCGCTGTCGCAAAGGTACATGTAAGTGCATTTGCGACAGCGGCACGGGGAGCTTCAAGTTGGTGGTCAGAAGATCTAAGCGGACCGATCGACGATGGTGGAGAATTCCCACCTCCCCCGAGAACTACCAAGACGGCACGCAGTTCGCCCCTTTGCTTCCCATTTGTCTCCCATTTGCCTGTGTTCTTTATTTTTCCTCATTCCTACTTGAAGAAGAAAGGCCGCTTTTAGAGATCTGCTTGTTGGAAGCTTAAAGCAGTAATCACTAGCGTGTGGCGTGCAGCCAATCGCAGAGCTTGCATCTTAGCCCTCGACATGGCCGTCAAAAGCTGTCAGGCCTCTTTATACGACAACCCTGTATACATTTACATTTACATTTACAAAA
>Ga0307515_10005024_pt1 | contig 26950 bp, 35 predicted proteins | sample 17_EM_MG_FD_194513 | JGI IMG/M metagenome (GOLD analysis project Ga0307515, IMG submission 194513) | Populus trichocarpa ectomycorrhiza microbial communities from riparian zone in the Pacific Northwest, United States - 17_EM | ecosystem: Host-associated > Plants > Roots > Unclassified | place... | reverse complement strand
CCGATCCCCCCACTCCGGCTCCCCCAAATCCCTTATCCCCAGCTCCCCCACCGCCCCCCACCCCCACGCAATCGGCTCCCCATGCATACCCACGAACCTCCGCGTCACCGCCCTCACCCGCTCCACATCCTGCGCCCTATACGGCCGCATCGAAACCACATACGTCGCATCCGTAAACACCCCCGCCGGATTCAGCGCCCGCGTCGTCGCATACATACTCACGTTCGACGCGGCCTCGAGATGTCGCGGGGCCAGCCCGGCCTCCGCCAGCGCGGCCTCGAACGAGAACGAACACCCGATTAGGAATGCGACGTGCTCGGCGGGGTCCCAGATGTTGGAGAGGGAGAGGACGCCCTGGGAGACAAGGACGCCGGAACGGTAGATGTTGTAGCGCGGGAGGTCGGTGCGCAGGTCGAAGGGCGTGGTGAGTAGGCGTGTTGAGGAGAGAAGCGTGGTGGCTGTTGCGGTTGCGAGTAGCGGGCAGGGGACCGGGTTGCGGAGACAGAGGTTTTTGAAGTCGCTGGCGTGTTTGTAAGGGAGGACGAGGAGGTTTGCTTGGATGTGGCCTGGGGCGAGGCCGGCGGTGGGGCTGGTGTGTGTGTTTGTGCGGCAGAGGAGGCGGATGGTGTGCGCGGGGTTGGCCATGGTGGTGCGCCCGGTGGTGAGGATGTCGTGGGTCGGTTTTGTATGTGTTGCGGTGGCGAGAGGTTGGCCTTGCGGGTGGGACGTGTCTTGGTTGCACTGCATTGGTTGAGGTATCGTTGGTTGGCAGAGATGCAACAGGGTGGTACTACATTGCCGGGCGGGGTGTAAACACCGCGTCTAAGAGATGGGCCCCACACGCACTGAACAGGCACGAGACCTTGTCACTGCGATACTTACCCCTGAATGCACGTTTGAATTTGTGGAGTCGCAAACCTTAGGCGGGGCGGCAGCCTAACTGTTAGTACTAAAGCTTAAAAAGTCCAATCGACCGCAAACCACACCAAAAAAATTCACATACTTAGTCCCGACTGTGGTATTGTGGTAATGTACTTGAGTTAATTGATTAATTTATTATTTTGGGGAGAGTTATTAGGGAGAGAAGTGTGGGGGTGGGATCTGGCGGAGTTATGGTGCGCTAACGTTCAGAGAGAGAATTGGAAGCAGCAGGTGGGAGGGAAATCTGGCAGCATGTGAGATAAAATGACTTGGATCCTTGGGATTCAGAGTTGCTCTTGATGCGACAAAATCGTGGTTGGGCTTTTACACCGGTCTAAAAGTGAAAGTACTCTGTGCAAATCTAGGCTTGTATGGATGAAAATAGCCATCTCAATGAGCTCTGTTTAGACATGTATTCGCAGTGTTGGTGCTCCTAAAATCTGTGGACTTACTTATTCCATCTGAAGCATACCACCATACCCCCAACCTAACTTTTGCAATTGTTGTCCGGTTTTGGAGCTTATATGGATGAAGTTGAAGTGATCTATTTGGGCGCTCATCCAGTGTTGGTATATTTTATACCTGGGGACTGACTGCACTTTTTACCCCCCATCCAAACCTCAAGGCTAGTAAGTACTTGAAAAGAGGTACATGCAATTAATTGCTTCAGTACTTGGTCATTATTGATGCTCATTCGAGAAAATACTTCGATAATTTTTTGATGTGGGTTTTGTCGGTTGTCGTCGGTTTTGACTTTTTGAGCTTTGGTACTTACTAATAGGCTGTCGCCGACAGGGGTTTCGCAGCCCAAGGGCCAGGACTACCCTGCTAGCCTAGATGTGCGAAACTTGAATGGATGTGCACTTGCTTCATGCCAGGACTCTGAGCGACTGAGTACTGTCTGTTGGTCAGCTAGCAGCTTAGGGACATCGATGCGGGTCCATTGAATACTAATTTCAGGTATCGTATGCTGTAAGAATGAATAATCGAGGAGGTTTAATGAAATAAAAGTGCTCTCGTGCCCAGACTTTTTCGCCTCGCTCGCAAGCTCCCTACGGGGTTTACACAAATCGTAGGGGATGGCAGGCGAGATCAAAATGAAGGAGAAAATAGTATAATAAACGAAAACCAGGCTCACACGCTCGAAAACTACCCAAGATAAAAACACCACCCCCAAGATGAAAACACCTTCCCCAAGATAAAAGTACCACCTCCAAGATGAAAACACCACGCTTTAACAACCTGCAACACCGAAACTCTAAACTACTCCGTCATCCCACCCCACAGTCCACCACCCCAATAATCCGGATCCAAAAACCCCGCCACACCTCCAACCCCGCCCATAACCGAGTCGTTATCAAGATCAAAATACTGTCCCATCTCGTAGGTAATATCATTAACATCCCTATCCACATCCCCCTGAAAAAACCCCTCCCGCTTCCTCCGTGCATCCTCATCCGCAATCAAAATGTTCTGCTTCGCCTGTGCCGCCGCATCCCAGCTCGCTGAGCAGCCCTCCAGCGCCTCCAGGATCACATTCAGATACTTTTCGGCGTCTTCGTCATGGGGTGAGTTGACGATATGCCGCTTCATCAAGATTATGGATGCAGCTACGGTTGCTGTATGGATAAACGTCACCGGGAGGTATACGTATTCATTCCCCCGGCTGTATTGTCGGATCAACTTTACGATCGCGATCACAGAGTTCCAGCAGATGGAGAAGTCGGGTGCGAGGATGGTGAGAGATAGAGGTGGACGGTGTAGGACGATGAGGACCGTGTGATACAACATGCTAATCCACCTGTTAACTAACTGAGGTGGAGGTTGCGGGAGGAAGAAGGTTTGGAGTGGTGCTTACTGGAGAACGAGCACGTATGGCTCAACATCACTGCTCCACTCGTTCCAATGCACCTTTTTGGGAAGGCCATTCAGCCACCTGGTCAGCTCCAAGTGGATTTCTGTGACTTTTGCTGCCTCTGAGGCTGGATCGGTCTTCTGATTCCGGATCTCAGAGATGTTGGTGAGCATCTTGTGGATGATCTTTGTCAGGTCGATGCTGCAGAGAAGTGTGCCGACTAACGCCGCCCCGTCTTCATCCTGCGGCGTTTTCTTGCCGCTGAAGAGATCGTCGCTAATCATGGATGGGTCGAGTGTGGAAGATGCCCAGGTGGCCCACCGTTCGGGGTACTGGATACGCTTTGTCTCGCGAACGTCCGATTCGCGCGGCGAGAGTACAGGCGGCCTTCCAAAGTATAGACTTGTCCACCTAGAGTATTATCAGCATGACGGCAGTCCCCAGAGAATGAAACACATGGGACCTACTTATCGACGACGAACGCACCCCAGTAGCAGCGCCGGCGAATCTCTCTCTCGATATCTGAGTTTTCCGAGTCAAAATGATCCGGATCCAAATGGAGGTCCATTTCGTGGGCCAATCTGGTGGCCATACCTGCCACAATATCAGTCCCATCGCGAACTGCTTATGGTAATTGTAGGTGAAAAGTCCTTACCGGCAAAAAGCCAACCCTTCGATCCATTGCCTTGTCCAATCTCCCGCTGACTGAGTAGCAGCAACGCCTGGAGAACCGTGATATTGGGCGAGTCCATCCCCGAGTCATACAATAGCCCTTGGGCACGCTGCGCAAATAACTCACTTCGTTTCCGTTCGGCTGGGTCCTTGCTCACCAAGGCTGCTATAGAGCAGATGGCATACATCAAGAGGTTCGAATAATACGGACCTCCCCCCGCGTACAAATCTCTCAGGAAAAACTCCCGATAGAAATGCATATGGTATGGATACAGCCTGAGGAAAAATATGCTCATCAAGCGCTTGCAGTCCTCGCTCTGCGAAGAAAGGAGTGCGAAATCATTGTCGTTGTGATTTAAGCTTTGACCTGTAGTTTGGGGCTTCGGGTGTGGAACTCCCATTGCGATCTGGAAAATCGAACGACCATGAGTACGCAAACCAGCCTCTGAACTGGATCCAGAACTGCGGGAGGCCACTTGCGTACTGGGCGAATCCGCGATTGTGGTTGGGCATTGGTCCTCGGTATCTGCTGCGGCAACAACCGCTGCTTCTTCACCTCGAGCTCGAAACACATCCAGCATCACCTCCCTAGATGCCGCGTCTGCTTGTGCGAGATTACCAACGTAACTCTCCCACCAATTCACCAATCCGCGGAGAGCTTCGTTTTGTCCCTGGAGCTCTGTGATTTGTTTGGTATACGTCTCCAGCATCTTCTCTAGGGAAGTGACGACTTCTCTCGATACCGGTCTGGCTCCCAATATTGCGTTAGCCTCATCTCCCTTATGTCCTGGATGGTAGAATTTGGTGTTACTGGCTAATTCGAAGTTGTACCTTTTCTTCTCATGGGCTGTATATACACATTCAACATGATCATCCACACATTTTTTGCAAGGCAACATATTATTGCATCCTTTCTACTTAAAATTAGCATTACTATCCCTCCCGAAACCCGCAAGATACATACCTTTTTTTTCCTACATCTTTCACATCTACCCGGTAGTCACGCTAGTTAGGCCTGCGGTTATGCAGTCGAAAAATTCAAACTCACGCTACCTGGAATGGAATATTCTTCCCATCCGCGTCCGACCCTCTCGGACGGGTGTCTTTCTTGTTTCTTGTCGGACTCGCGCTCAAACTGCTTCTGCTCATTGCTTTGCGATATCGGTGGTGGGTAATGGTGGGTTATGCAACGGTAACCCCCATCCCTTAAGAATACCCCGCCAAGCGTGGGGAGATCTTGTGCTACCAAAGGCGGGGAATGTAGTACATTCCTTTTTCATCGACTCAGCACAGCGTCATACGAGCTGTGTACAGATACATCTGCAGAAGGTACCCAGCGCAGTTCCGCCGCCGCAGATAAAGATACTCTACGTAGTAAACTCAGATAACAGCCCCGGCAGAAACATAGGGCTGTCGAGGCGCCGTAGAAATACAGTAGAGTATATACGGCTGCATTCTGTATCAGGCCCGGAGTTCATTCCCCACCCTAAACTCTGATATTTGGGCTGCCCATTTCGGGAGCTTTCGACGACATCATTGGAGTGTCTACTTATCTGCGTGCTCTGGGGTTAGGGGTAGAGTGGACGTCAGGTTGCAGCTGTGTTATCGCGCTCGTATCATACGTCGGCGGCCTGCGTAGCTTTGCGCCGTATTAGGTTTCAGGTTTTTGATCCCGCCTCTGCAAGTGATATAGTGACAACTAAAGGACTGGAGCGAAATTTCCTGACCCCTGGCGGGGGCTACAGTCCGAGTACCGTTTCTTAACCGTTATCAAAAGCCAGCCCCGTTTCGCTAAAGAAATGGAATTGCATCTGTTCCAAAAATACCCGGTATTCAATCCGTACCGACAAATAAGGCCTGTAATCCATACCCAAAAATACCCGGTGGCTGTGGCGTCAGAGGTTTTGGGTATCCCCCGCCTTCTCGCGGGTATTAGAGGTGGATGAATACTATTGGAAGCAGTACATATTCCTCGTTTTCTATATTGATATGCCAGATATTACTCGTCTACATCCATGACTGACATTTTAAACCTCGGTGCACTATCATTGAGCCCATACGCTAATGAAACCTACCATTCTCAGGCGGCCGTAGTATGTGACTTACGCTTAGGGTAGAGGGTTCAGGGCATATGGTTCATACCCCGGCAAGGGGATTTTGACGGCTCTGATAAAACGTAGCCACAGTTCCTGCGTATGATGCGCAGTTTGGACGCCTTCAATATTTCCAATCCGTCTTCATAAAAGACCACATACAAGTCACCGAACCCTGCAGTACGCTTAGTCTGTCAGCCGGCTATATTTCCGCTTGCTACGCAACGCCGTATCTAAGCCGTGCCGAAATTTTGAGGGTAAAGGACATTTTGGTGGTTCTATGGAAGATTAGGGCTGATGGTCGCGCTTTGCTGTTTGAGGTTTAGTTTGAGCTCTAGATTTAGGTTTGAGCTCTTAGATCTTAGGTCAAGCCCTGGTGATGAAGGCGGTGATAAGAATTATGGAGACCGATAAGACGAGATCGTCGGGGCGAAAAGATTCGAGTGATCATACTTGGTACCATCTCAACCTGCTTTTGGGGTTTCTCACATGACATCACTTGCTTCTTCCACTCGAGGTTGTGAGTCTACTCCTCTACCTGCTTAATCTCTCACCAATCTATGTGCAGCACACAGGTGCGAGCCTCGCGATTTCCAAGTTACATACTTTTAAGTACAGACACAGTGCAGAGCACAAGACTGAGCCTTACCCAAAAACAAAATTCAAAAGCTTGTTGTACGAAAATTTCGAGTTTCAGTCTGAGCGGAGCGAGCCCATAATACGGCAGACTACAGTGTGCTCTGGTTTGTGGCTTAGGCCCTACCCCGTACCCTAAAGCCAGCGGGGCTTCGCGTGGGGCGTGCCCGAGTGAGAGCCCTTGTAGCCTCACAACCCCTTGAGCCTCTCCATCTATCGACCTCAGGAACGAGTCCCAACCCTGGTTTTTACCTAGAGCAAGATGGGACGATCCATGATATACGATTAAACTTCAGATTATCTGGAATACAACCTCACGGACGAATATACCCTCACTTTCATCCCAGCGCATGCAATGCAAATAAATAAGCACATCTATCATCAATTGTCATGTATGTTAGTATATAAATCACATCCGAGTAGCAGAAACAAACAATGCAAACAACACGAATGAACACAACCGCAACAGTATGTATATACATCCCCACCCTCTTCTCCCCCGATTCTTCAAACAACCGTCTTCTCCGCTCTCTCCTCCCCAGACCCCGACCCCGATCCCGACCCCGATCCCGACCCCGACCCCGACCCGGACTCCTCCGACTCCCCATCCCCCTCCTTCCCCCTCTCCTTCCCCCTCTCCCTCCGTTCAGCGACATAATCCCTCAAACCCCTCCCCCTCAAACTCGCCAACACCCTCCTAGCAGCCCCGCCACTAACCGCCTCCGCATCCTCATCATAAACACAATTCACCACACACAACGCAGCCACAAAAAGCCACACATCCCCGCCCCTAACGCCTCTCACCACCCCGCGCTTCACCAGCAACCGCCAGCAGCTCAGCAGCCCAATCCGTGTCGAATACAAAAAGTTTGCTCGTCCGTTGTGTTTATCTACGAATGCCCAGAGACCGGCCAGGAATCCCGCGAGCCAGAAACGGGATTTTGGAAACGCGGAGCGGGGGAGGAGGGATTGCAAAAGACAGCAGGCGGCCCAGGCGGTGCCGATTGTGCCGGTGATGAAGAGGCTTGTGAATGCTGTTGCTGTCGCGACCTTGGTTGTGGCGAGGAGAGGGGAGGAAAGGAATTTCTTGTACCGCGGGAGCCAGGAGACGGTGTATACCGCCGCGAGAAACTTTGCGATTCGCGGGAGCTCCGAGGCCCAGTAGTGGATATAGGTTTTTAGACAGCTAGGTTCAGAGGGGTGGAGGAGGGCGCATTGGAGGGATTTGATTTCTGGGTGGGCGGGGGAGATGATGGGAGAGACGGAGAGGAGGGAGTGGGTTAGGGAGGAGTGTTTTAGGGTTGGGAAGAGGATTGGGGAGGTGAAGGCCGGGAAGCGGAAGGAGGCGATTTTCGGGAGGGAGTCGATTATTTCTGCTGCGGAAGGCCAGGGGAGCGAGGGTAGGTAAGATGAGGGGCGGGGATGGAGGTATTCCACCGAGTGCGAGGTTAGGAAGGCGCTGTATTCGCTTGGGAAACAGTCGCGGTCGAAGACGAAGGAGTAGAGGAGTTGACCGGAGGTTAGGGGGAAGAGGAGCCAGGAGCCGAACCACTAGGAAGGTTGTTAGTTACTCTCTATTGTAGTAGAGGTCGGGAAAAACATACCCATGGGCGGTTCTGGAACCAGCCTTCGTCTTCATATCTGTTGTAGATAAACTCTGCCGCCTTCACAAAAGTGTATACCGCGATAGTAACTCGTCTGTCTGTTGCGGGATGGATGATCAATGCAAACCCCGCCAACGAAGCCGCAATGGACGGTGCCTTCGGGGAGAGAAAAAGCCGCGATGCATTGGGGTATTTCGTCCTAAACACCTGAGCCTCGGGCTGCTGCAAATTAGATCTAAGCTGGTAAAAGAAGCGATACAGCAGGCGATGGGCAACAATGAGCGTCGCCAGCGACACGGACGACAAGAAATTCGTGTAATTGAACAGCGCGGATCTAAGCTTCGGAGGAGGACTATAATGCTCGTGGCAAGTATGCATGCATTAGTTCGAACGAATGATCTTTCGACTACCGGCGGCACAACATACACAGACTTCTCCTTCCGGCTTCGCAATCTTCTAGCCGCGTACTCGAATCCGTTTAGCAAGAAGTTGCAGAGCAGCAACATGCGCAGTCCCGCACGGGAAGAAGCCGGAAGGAAGTCGTCCCATGTGGCAGCCTTGACTACGGCATCGAACTCGGCCCGCGTCGGCGTGTTCGAAGCGATTGACACCGGGGCTTTGATGAGCACCTTCTTACGGAGAAATACATATTCTTTCTGGGAGATGAGATAGCGCAAGACCAGGATGAGGATACGACGGTTGTGCGACACGACGATTTTGGGCCGACGGGAAGACGAGGATGACGACCGTCGGGAACGCGTGGAGCCTATGGAGCTGGCGGATGAGCGGCGCTGGAGAGTCGGTTTGGGTCTCTCCTGATCGGCCGAGGCATCGATGATGGGCCTTAAGGATGTGCTAGATGAAGACGACATCTTGTTTGGGCCGTCATCGAGCGTCGCTTGCCGGAGAAGAGGGGGGTTCCTTCAATGTGTGAAGTGTGATGTGATGTGTCGTTTGTCTAGCTAGTTAAAATCTGGGGATTGGCTTTTGGCTTGTCGTATGGCGTTTGCGAACTAGCCGAGGATCCTTGTGAAGTCGAAACAAACGGAATGGTCACAGGTCAGCAGCGGCAAGCCAAAAAGGATTTACAGCTCAGAGAACCACGCAAAGCTTCCAGTGTGATTCTTCACATTTCAGCGAATCGGGTATATCACGGATCGTAACGCGCTCTTACACCAGTTCGTGATAGACGTATCCTTGTTCGGATCCTTCGGAATTCCACCAGACCTCTATCGCTCCATTCTGGGTCCTTGAACTGGCAATCTCCTGTGGGGATGTGCGTGCTCCGGATGGCGGACAAGTAGTCTTCCGCTTGAAGCGGCTCGGCCCGAAACGTGATATGCCGATCGTGTCACCCTCACCATTTGGCACTCTACAGAGTTCAACAAAGCAGCAAATATCCCCATATATTTCTATAAAACCGTCCCTCCAAAAATAACCAATAACAAACGCCGCCCTATCCCCCTTCCTCATCCCTAAACCAACACAGCTCAGTCCACCAACCCCTTCTTCTTCAGCTCCCCCACTAAGTTCTGATATTCCTGCAACAACACCTCCACGTCCCCAATCCTCAACTCCCGCACATCCTGCAACCCTGCAAACCGTGCATTAACCCGATACTCCAGCTGCGCCGGCAGCTCCTTCGCCAAGTCCGGGAATGTCTCAAGCAGGTCTCTCACTGGCGCACCCTCCTTTGGAGGCGCCGTAACAGTAGTTGTAGGGGTAGCGGAGGCGGACCTTCCAAACCCGCGCATGCCTATATTCGCGAACCGTCCAATCGATGAGCCAATATTTTTCAACGGCTCCAGGCCAGCTGCCGCCGCTGCAGCCGGCGAACGTGCAGCCGGCGAAGGAACCGGTGTAGGCGAAGGTTCGCGGATACTCGTAGACTTCTCGGAGCCTAAGTCGCTATCCTGTCGTTGCATTACGCCAATGGCAGGGTTAGGGGACTCAACAAGCTTCCGCGCGTCCTCGAGGGTTTTAGGTTTGGGGACGTTGTCGCCGCGCCGATCAAAGAGGAATTTATAACTACTTTCGAGAGCGACACCGATGCCGCGGATTCCCTGGTCTGCTGTTGAGACGGCGGTTGTGGCTGCGGTTGTAGCGAGGTCAATGGGCGTGAGATACGAGAGCTTACGCTCACGTGGTGTGCCTGGGTGCAGGAGCGAGGTGGTGGAGGATTGCGCGGAAGCGTTTCTGCCGAGGATTGTAGTGGTTGTAGTCGCGGCTGGGGCGGTGTGCGGTTTTGTTAGTGGATCGTCGATGCGGAGGTGCGGGTGAGACGGCGACGTGCTAGATTGCTCGTCGGCGTCTGAGATCTTCAGGCTAGCTAGGTCCACTGTTTCCAGGAAAGAAACTGCAGCCTCATAGTTGGTGAGGCAGTAGGCAGCTTCTCCGTCTATGAAGTTGGAGGTGCGGAACCTTTGAACGAAGTAGAGGTTGGATATTGCATTGAGCGGTGGTTCAGGGGGTGAGAGGATCAAGGCGTAGATTAGTGTGGGAAGGAGGCAGTCGGCTGATGTCGAGGAGATGTGTCGCGTGAGGCAATCTAGAGCAATGAGCGAGTGACTTTGAGTGACGTTTTGTGAGTCGATGCTTACCGACTATGGTTTTGTGTGCAGCTTTCAGTAATGACAGTTTCCCCAATGGATGCTTCTTTTCGTTCATCGCTGCTAGAGCCTTGAAGGCATCCTCGAGCTCACAATCCACCTCCTTTACTTTCTCCGCCGAGTCCAACTCTACTCCAAGGTGACCCAGGTTCACTCCTACCACCTTCAGTGCTGCGATCTTGCTCTGTAAGCTCTCATCTCTGGCTTCATCGTCGGTACTCTTATGCCGCCACAGTTTATCATAAAGACCCTCTGTAACATATTTCTCCATCCCTTCCTCCAACGCTATTTGCTTCACTTCTAGCAACTTCCGATCGCGTTTCTTCTGCACCATCTCGGCCTTCGACAGCATCTGTGTTGTTGGTGTCCTCGACCTTGGCTTTTTCGAAGACAACGATAGAAACGAGTTTGTCACATATTTCCCGATCGCTTGACTCGCCGTGCCATAGAACTGTTGATACATGTCCGAAATTTGCGTCACGGTGAGCGGGGCTGGATGCATCGGCTTTGTCAAAGAGTGGATGAAACTATCACAAGATCAGGTTTCTTTTATCATATTAGGCGCATGCCAGGGCAGGAGACTAACCGATCTGCAAGCGATATGAGCTCCAATGGGAGGTCATCAAAGCCCTCAGGCAGCAGCGCCGCACTCAGCGGGTTGCCATCTTCATCTTCATCCTCATTGTCGGAGACTTCGGGGATTTCTTGAACAGTGGGCTCGCCTTTTAGACGAGAGAGGGAGTTGGCTAGGGGGTCTTCGGATCCATCGATGGATTCTAGCCGGCTGAACGAACGCGAGACGTGCAGTCCAGGGCGGGAGTCGGGGGAACTGGAGCGGAGGGAGGACGTCTCAGACGTGGTTCCTGGCAGGGCTGTTAGCTTAGGCAGTTTGAATTACCTACGACGACTAACCTCGCGGCGTAGTTGACATTTGTGGTTGATGTTGATGGTTGTGGTTCTCCTCACAACGAGCTGAACTTGAGGCTGTACCTGAACTGAAGCTCGGTGAATTCCGTGGATAGCTGATCTGCGCAACTCTGAGTCTGAACTGCGCATTTTGTATCACGCATGTGTACTGCATGACGCGCTGGCCAACCCAACAAGCACATCTCAAACTCCTCAACAACTGCATCGTCAACCCTACAAAGAACAATCACCACATAAGAGCTCCATATCATCTTCCAATATCTGGGCAATGCTCATGGCCCCCTCAAATCACTCAACTTCTCCATGCTCATCAGTCGGAAAAATATCGGCGAAGCTCTTACTGTCGTTCTTAGTGCTGTCGCCACTAGCTGTCATCTCAGCATCGCACATCCCAGCTCCACTCCTCGACCGAGTAGATACACGACCCATACCCAGCGATGTTTTGGCGCCAGGGCCAGTTATATTAGGGGGTGGCAACCAGAATGGAGGAAATGGGGAGCACGAGTTTGTATGTTTTACCGCGTGGAAGCTCTGTTGCGTAGCTAGCTGACAGTTCATGGTAGAGTCTCCGACATATCATGCATCACGGGACATATCAGTAAACTCCCCTGTCACCTCCTAAAGCTTTCCTTCAGCTGACCGCCCAGGTACCCAGAGATGCTGCGGCGCATAGACATCCACCCCTCTACCCTTGTCGCTACCAAAGAGACCAAGCAGCTCCAGCCTCGGCCAATGTACAAAGCGTTGTCGCAGTCATGGAGGATCAAAAGATTAACGGACCGCTCAAAGTCGACGGTAGAAACTCGCCTTTTGAATCACCGAAGGGGCATATCTACATCCGACACCGTTGAAGCTTGGGCGGTTGAAGAGGTTCCCCAACCTAATATTACCGATAAGGAGACTGTGCTCGCACTCGCGAAGATTGCGGCCGATGCATACATCGAGGTTGAGCGAACGGAGGACTGGCTAGAAGTCGGGACGCCATACAATCGAACCGACGACTTCGGGTGGGAGGCGGATGGGCTTCGCGGTCACATCTTTGCCAACCAAGGCAACTCGACTGTTATCATTGGGCTAAAGGGGACCTCTGCTGCAGTATTTGATGGAGCGGAGACTACGACGAACGATAAAGTCAATGATAACCTGCTTTTCTCGTGCTGTTGCGCTCGGGTTAGCTATTGGTGGAAAACCGTGTGCGACTGCTTCTCCGGCACTGCATATACGTGCAACAACGTCTGCCTGAAGAATGAGCTGTCCGCTGAGAATCGGTACTATCGCGCCTCACTGCAGCTGTACTACAACGTGACACAAATGTACCCTGAAGCGAATATCTGGGTTATCGGTCACTCACTTGGTGGTGCTATTTCGTCTCTCCTCGGGCAAACGTACGGCCTTCCTGTGGTAGCATTTGAAGCCCCTGGCGAGGCCCTTGCGTCCGAACGCTTGGGCCTCCCCATGCCACCCAACGGCGCTAGACAGTCCTCAGAACTTGGGGTCTATCACTTTGGTCACACTGCGGATCCTATCTTTATGGGTGCCTGCAATGGACCTACCTCTGCTTGTTCCATAGGAGGATACGCGATGGAGAGCAGATGTCATGCAGGTATGGAATGTGTCTATGACGTTGTCAGCGACAAAGGATGGCGGATGGGATTGGGCTACCACCGTATACAAGGAGTTATCAAAGATGTCATCCAGGTGTATGATGACGTACCACAGTGTACGTTTGAACCTGGGTGTGTGGACTGCTTCAACTGGAAATTTGTAAGCGGGAATGATACGATCACAACTACCACGAGTACGACTACCGTTCCCACTACCACCTCTTCGGCTACCACTACCACTACATGTCATACTCCAGGATGGTGGGGGTGTAGAGATATTACCACAACTACTACTTCCATAACAGGTACTTCGTCGTCTTCGACTACCACGTCAACTACACAGACATGCACGCACTACGGATGGTTCGGAAATTGTTTGGACCCAACCACAACGACGGAGTCATGGACGCCTTCCATCACCTCAGTCCCGAGAATGTCTGCTACGCCTACTGCTACTTCACCGACAATGACGGCTACGCCGACGGAAACGTGTAGGCACTATGGATGGTTCGGCGGGTGCCTGGATCCCAAATCCTCCTCATCCCTCTCCAGCGCCACCTTGACCTCCAGCTCTGCGATACCGACGCCGACACATGCAGCGGGTGTGGAGAGGTGTGAAAAGCGTGCGTTGTGGGGGCTCGGTTGGTGTAAAGAGTGGACCTCTGCAATAGCCGAGGACAACGCGGAGCTGTAGTCATGAATTTAACTTGCATATCCGGTCGTTATTTCCATTTTTTGGTTGGAGTTTTGACCTTTGTTTTATTCCCTGCTGTGTGGCTGATGGCTAGCCTATGTTTGAATATTAACGTTTTTTTTCCTTGCATTTAGATGAGAGGAGTAACAGGATGCCAGGTGGCGGTGGAGGATGTGTGAATATTCGATTCGTTGTTTGTTCTTAACGATTACTATTTTGTAGGTATAAGTTGTAGAATTCATACATCGCAAAGAAAGGTTGGTGCTTATATATATATTTCGTACGGTACACAATCCGTGACAACTCACAACCTAGAGTAGTCTAGACCGCGACCTAGGGACGGTTTGCAATTTGACAGCCCGTCTGCGACTCACGAAGCTTTTGGCTGGAGAGATTATCAACCTCTACAACCAACCACCACTTCTATCTATGTGATTAAAGGTCCTAGGACTTTTAATAGGATCCCACGACACTGCTGAAACTTTTCAGATTGGGCGACTTAGGCAAAGATGGGACCATGATCATATATTAAGTATCATCTCACTCCATCTCATGGCCAGTACTATGTTTATACGGTGTGGGGGGATGTTGGGTGGGAGAACGACTAGATGAAGTTTTTTTAAGCTCGTGTACCAGCCCCCGCCCCGATCCAGGAGGGGCTGGACGATTTACGTCCCCGAATAGGTGATCAGTTTTACGGTGCAACTCCGAGGGTTGAACACCCGAACTGAACACCGAAAATCTGAAAAGAAGTTTTCGGTGTTGAGTTCGGGAGCTCATTGCCTCTCCGAACCTCGGAGTAACACCGACGACTAAGTCGTCCAGCCCCTCCCTGGGGCGGGTATTCATTCCCGCACCAGGAAGGGGCTGGCATGCGAGCTTAAAGTTTTTTGTATGTAGTAGTGTGGTCGGGGATGGGAGACGGATCGCAAACGCTCACCAGTTCGTGAGATGTTGCTCCCCGGTGACTGCAGTTCGCGAACCGAAATAGTCGTCCACGGTATGGAACATACATGCATGGATGCTCACACGGTGATGGGTTTTTGAGGCGGGATCCCTCCGGACTATCACCCTCGCTATCACCCCAAGACATTTTACCGCAGTTACGCGCGCTTGCTTACCGGGTTTTTCATTTTTCAAAATGCATAACTTTGATATTCTCTATGGCGATATTGGGTGAAATCAAATTTACCCTTGCAGAGTCTGTGTGGAATCTGCTTGACCTTACTGTTGTAGAAAGGGGATCTCGGTAATTTGGCAACTCTCAAAGGAATAAAGTACCAAATGTAAATTTGCAAAGAATACAGGTTTCTAAACTTGGTTTTCACTTGGGAATTTGAGTGTATGGCATCCAATGGATGGTCTGCTGGATGCTACATTTGGGTATTTGGGCAAGTTAGGCCAATAGTCCATAAGTTGGCCCGTTTCGTTGTTTGACTGCTTGGGAATTTGGGTATTTGGGCATCTTGTCACTTAGGCATTTAGCTCCGAAGCAGCCACACTATCATCTTGTCTCCGCTTTTGCTACTGTATCCCTCAGCCTGTCTATTTTTAAACCCACCATAATCCGTTATTTCAAACCACATACATTTCTGTTTGAACCATTGCACATTTGTGAGCTTGAAATATTTCATCTTATGGTACATAGATTATATTTTCTAGACTCTAGTGAAAGTACAGATAAGATTGGCATCTTCGCCGCGTAACCGCGGTAAAATGTCTTGGGGTGATAGTGAGGGTGATAGTCCGGAGGGATCCCGTTTTGAGGCGCTTTGGAACGACGATAGCAGCGAATGCCGTGGCCCAAATATATTGGGTTCTGAAAAAAAAGTGAAGAATACTATGCTGCTGCCCACCTGCCCCCTTCAAGCGCCGGACTCGGAATCAGACGTCCCGCGCAGCTGCTATTCGACATCGACCACGGCTCGAAACCATAGGCCAGCACAACGCATGCTTTACCCCAAAAAGCAAATAACTCTACCTATTCCACCGTCATTGACATACATGTGGCATGGAGAACCCTTGCATTCCTCGCCGGCCGCCGTCTTTATAGCAGGTGGTTCACTCTATTTCCAAGGACGAAACGTCATTTTTTTTTTAATCCATCAACACATACGAGAAATCTCCTCATTCCCAGTCGCACATCAAACAGGTCTGCAGTACATATCCACAGCAAAGAACCAATTGTGTGAATGAATAATACCAAGACATACCGATGTGATGCGATTGGCCGTCTTGTTGGGAATACATAAACCAGTTCAGCTGCACCCCGCAGACGACTCAGACTCAACCATCGATCATGGAGGCGAAGTCGCAGTATCAACATTTCATCCCCAGGTTTGTGTTAAGGGATTTTGCGGCGGAGAATGCCGTGGGAAACGGGTACGTACTACTAATTCCGTCTGTAAATACCAGAGACTAAAGGGTGGTAGAACGGCGCAGCAGAAGAAGAAGCGGCCTCACAGGAAGAAGAAGAAGAAGAAGGCGAAGGTACCGGTAGATCAGGATGTCTGTGATGCAGCGGACAAACTTGAGGCGGTGACACTAGAGGGGAGCGGGAGTAGTACGGCAGTAATGCAGGGCAAGGGGAAAGGTGAGGGGAAAGGCGAGGGGAAAGGCGAGGGGAAAGAAGTTGTCCAGGGCAATTCCAAAGGAGAAGAGTGGGATTTCCTTCCAGCTTGAAATTTTCAGAAGCTAATTCTCAATAAGATCCTCGGCCAATCCTAAGCAAGGAAACTCCCGAAGGAGGAATGAATATGACGATCCAAAGAACCCTCTCATCAAGTTTTACGACTTAGAAACTGGAGTTTTAGACCAAACCACCGTACGTGTAGCCCGCGCTTATGGGCATCAGGACATGTACCGAGACCTCAACGCCTCCTACGTCAATCACATTGAGGACACACTAGGAGTATTGGAAAATAAAGCATCCCAAGTTGTTAGACGCATCAAAGACGCCCAGAAATCCGGGGCGGTCACAGTAGACCTTACTCGCATTCAGCTCAACGACCTGCGCAAGTTCCTATTCATCATGAAATACCGCAACAACAAGTTCTGGAAGAAATATGGCTGCACTATGGACGAATATGCCGACGATGACAAGGCTCATGTGCGAGCTTTCATGAAACTTCGCGGGTTTACGAAACCCGCCGAGGCCTGGCTACACACCCTTAAGGTTATATTGGACACGCCTATAGATGAACGTGGCGAGTGGCAGAACGCAGTCCGCAAGAATGGGTATTCGCATGACGCAATGTGGTTTGTCTACCACATGACTGAATCGTATCTTTCTTTCTGCCAGCCAAGTCATCCGGACGACGAATTCATCATCACAGAAAACGGGTTTGGGATTAATGAAGGCCCGACAATGTATATCTATGGCATGGACCCTCAGACCGGTCTTCCGACCGTCAAATCCGGATCGTACACTGAATACCACAAGATCGCACCGCTATCCCCGAAGCTCCTCCTCGTCCTCCGTTCCAACTACCTCCGGAAGGGAAATGAGGCAATGCTCCGAGCCAAGCGTGCCCGTCCAGAAGTCCCCGATTCACCGTCGCTGTTTGAAAACCTCCAGCTAGACCCTGCAACACCTAGCTATGATATGCAGGAACTAATAAACTTAGGGATGAAGGACAACCACACTTTCTCCTTCAAGATCCAGAAGATCTCAACCGAGTATACGGATCTTTTCAATACAGTCATGCTTGAGGAGGCCAGGGCATCCATAACCTGGTCTTCCGACATAGCAATGCGAAAAACACTAAAAGCATACCTAGAAAACCCAAAGTTTAAACCACATCCAGGCCTAGTTCTGGAACTGAAACGCGAGGCAAAGTTGAGGCTTCTGGATATATTGGATGGCACTGCGCCCAAGGTTTCGCCTCTACTCCAGGGGAATTTCATAGAGAGGATCGAGGACGAAATTGCACAGAAGCCGGAGCTGGAGGTGTATTTCCTGCTGGGTAAGCACACACTCAACGTGCCCTCAAATTCAAATACTGACATATCATGTTTGCAGGAGGAAAATCGTCAGATCTGGCGGTCGACATGCAACGCGCCACCCAAATCTCCCGCCAACGAACACAGTCTGCCGACAGATCCCCCAACGGCCCGCAGCATGTCGCAACCCGCAATGCAAGCAATCGCAGGAACATGCTCGAATTCGCAAAGCATCCCAGTCGGATCATATACTTGCACGTCAAAATGTGGCGAGTAAATGCCAACGTCAACGCCAAAAAGGCGTCCAACCCTTTTATCACCCTCGAGAGTGAGATGCATACCCTAATGGATTCGGGACCAGAGGATCTGGTTGGAAAGCGTAGGTTCTCGCCTCCCAGTAAGCAGTTGATGTGCAGGACTAAGGAGTGGCAGTGGCAAGGTTTATCGATGAGAAATATAGATCGCATATGATGCTGGAGGCGTCTTTGAAGGTTTTTTTTAGAGCGGTGAATAGGAAGAGGGCGGCACAGAGTTTTGCAGGGAGGGAGGAGACGGTGTCGATAATGCTGCAGGATGAACATGATCATTTTGCACAATGGGGTGAGTCGCTGCATGTCATTAGTTGTTTGAAGCGTTTATATTGACAAAATATCAGGCGGAATATCATCTTCATGTATGGAGATCCAACTACACCGGCGACCATGGTGCTAACAAGTGTGCTAGGTTTCCTGGAGAACTCACCGTTTTATTCGGATATCGGTAAAAAGATAATGGACCCACGACGGACAAAGAAGATACAGTCAGACTTGCTGGATTTGTTCACTGCTGACCTTCAGTTGCGCAGCGAGCTGAAGGCGTCGGGGTTCATTGAGGAGCGTTTGCTGGGGACTAGAAGCAGTGAAGAGGAGCGGGAGTGGTTGCAGGAGCTGCTGTGGAAGGTGCTTTATTGTTTGCCCGGAGAGAGCTTGGATGTTGAGGATGAGCTTCAGCTAGAGGAGAACCCTTGTGCTGTTTCGTGAGATGATGTGCTGGGGATTAGGATTGAGAATATGCGCTGCTGATGCACGAGCGTGCTTGTCTTGTCCGAGTATGATTCAATTGCGGTCGATGTATGTCCACAAATTGTGTACTTTCGAAGACATATCAGAGATGAAAACTGAAAGAGTGAAAGCAAGTGTACATACTCACTGCACGTTTTCTTGGTTATAAGTGAAACCACTGACTTGTATCTCTCGTCACTTGTCTCCCCTCGAGACCTCTTTGCGAATGAACCAAGAACCGCCCCGGACACATACAGTACCAAATATCTTTCCTACTATTTAGGGGATAACGGGCAAACGAACGGTGACCTTGTGGCCTGTTACACATCCATGGGTATTTAACGACAACAGAGAATAAGAAGATTAAAAGGAATAGCTTTGAATTAATGGCGAGTGACACTGGTCAGTGCAATCGTTTTTATCTATCTGCCTACCATAATATATGATGCAATGATGGATCAATGGGTTACACCTTGGCTAGTCTCGACCAGACGCTTTATATCTCGCTGCGCGGAGAGCCTTGCAGTGTGAACGTCTAATCGAGATTTCTAGTAGGTCTCGCTACCTTTATGCACTAAAAATACTGATCAAGTGATACTCATATGACCTCCAGAGATAGGGAAGCATTCGATGAACGGGTGCTCATCGGATTCGAACCGGGAACTCCAGTTTCACACAGACGTTGACCTTCACACTGCAGCATGTAGTGAAATCATGAGATCGGAATGAACTATACCGGAAGACAGCACGCCACATGAGCCACTCGGGATAGGGTCGAAGTTGGGAATATTTACTCCTTCCCTGTTGCTATAGATTTTGGTGCAGATCCATGCTAAACCCCGCTTTCTAGGTCCTAAGTATAGCAAAAATGCCTTGTTATACGTCCAGCATGCATACAAATGATTGCCGTGACAAACTCAAATTCCAGAGGAGTTTTACTCCAGCATTTCGAGTAGAATACCGATTTATTGCGGCACTTCCAAATGTAGTAGGCATGCTGGACGAATAACGTACCATTAGATACTTGTAAGAATGGTCGATGATGGAGGACTTCCCTCGCACGATCTATAGAAAATGACAGTACAGAGTTTACAAAGCTAGTACACGAGCTTAGGAAAACGGGTCTAGCCGTTCTAACCGCTCTGTTGGGTCTTCGGAAATCTCCTAAATCGCAACCCAAAGGCGGGGATTGCTTTTCAGAATTCTAATATGCACGGCTAGGATCGTTTTCTGTTCTGTAGGAGGTCCGGACGTCCTGCAATCGCTGACCAGGAAGATCTTGGCACTCGGCTTCCCTTTACCGTCTACCCGATCCAGTGTTTATTGCATCCAGAAGCAGCGGAACGAACGAATTAGAAACTTGTATCACACTCAGATACTAAACTTTAATTGGCGCAATCTGTTAAATTTAAGGACAATGTGGCGCTAATTTTCAACAAGGTTTACTGAAGAAGCCATACAATTGCTACTTAAAATATAGCTAGCTGTTGGTACTTTCATACACTCTAACGTCGGCTCATTGGAGACGCGCCGGGTTTCTGATTTTGTTGATATAACTTGGTTGCAGTCAAAATGACAGGAAGAGGACCTTTACTAATGGTTTATGCCGTTCTTTGGAAATCTATAGAGGCCAACTACTCAGCGCAGGAAACAAGGGGGTGGCTTCTGAGATCCGGAGAATACGAGTATTGGGATCCGGAGGCACAACAGCATGTAGCTTTCCTTTGTCTAATACGAGAAAATACATACGGTGGCTTATGCTATTTCTCAAAACCCAGTACTGGCACTGTTGGTTGTGATTGAGAGGGGAAAAAAAGGAACTCCAAAATTACCCCTTTTGTAATGAAATCGCTTTTCTAAGTTTCTAGATTTCGTGATTGTGCATATAGGAGAGTTTATAGCACCGCATAATACACTTTTTAAATACCTTTCCTGCCAAAGTCTCTAAAAAGATACGATGGACGGTGGCGTTCGTAGTTGCAATGCTCCACTTTCACCCCGTACTGAGTACCGCATATGGAAGGCGAAATTAGAAGAAACATTTAATCCCTGCTCTCATAGAAATTTGTTTGGATCGGAGCTAAACATTCTTAATTTCGTCTACCTTGTATGTACGAGTACCGAAATTATGCAAACCCACAGGTAAGGGAAGGTCTATTTGGCTTAAGTTTCACCTTGGCCTTGGCCACGACAAAAAAACAAATATTACGGGATCATCCCTATCCTCGCGATCTCCGTCTTCTGATCTGGGAAAACCAATTTGCTGCATGTTAAAGGAAAAGAAGGAGCTAGATACACTGTAAAGCCAAAAAGAAGGACACAATTTATGGCAAAGAGAGCATAGAGGCAAGCCACAAAGAAATCTGTAGCAGAGGAACATATATCATGAGGAAATCCTAAGCAATTTCCTCTCACAGGCACCACTCTACACCCAAAGCTGCTAAAGCCACATTCTTGCTCTCATCCCTGTGTCGGGGGACCACCATATGTGAGATACTGCGGGATTGAAACCTAGAGTGGTAATGATTGAGCGTTTCCCTGCGATAAGATACGGTATACCACCCTAGGCCCAGGAATAATAAATACGTCTCTCTTGGCTCATTGCATCCAAGCTTCGCCCCATAGCATCCACTCAACTAGGGACTCACAAACAATGAACAACCATACTCGCTCCTGCGACCATGACAACCCCCAAAACGCCCCGGAGGTGGTAACTACGGATACCGGCAAGATCAGGACAGGCTCGAGTAACGGCAAGATCATGGTGGATACGTACTATCCAATGCCAGTAATAGATGGTGCCGACGGCGCTATGCTACAGCTGGGGTACGAGAAACGACGGATATGCGGGCTGAAGAAAAGAACGTTTATCATTGTTGCGGTGGTGGTTGCGGCTGTTGTAATTGTGGCTATTGCAGGAGGCGTTGCTGTAGGGATGAAGGCAGGCTCAAATGGAAATCAGGATGGAAAGTGGGTTTACGGGTGCCGGTGAGCTATTGGACATATACACTAACGAGGAGCAGGGTTGCGGATGCGCTACCACCGCCGAAGGTATCTAATGAGCCAACGAATAACGTGGAGAAAATCAATAGCACAATGTTACTAGGATCATATCTGGCGGCGACAACAGGAGGAGATGATAAGACGTACCTGACAGAAGCTCGGGTATTCTATCAAGACGTTCAGAATGTAATCCCGTTCCATTTATATGAGCATGCCTGAACATTGAGCTTACAGGAAGTTATGTACGTAGACGATCAGAACCATTCACTGTAGGGGGCTCGATATATGCCGCCTTCAGCTCGATTCCTACAACTTTACAGGTGCAAGAGAGTATACGCCTCTTGCCGCAGTTGGGAACCTGGAAATATCGGAGGAAATTCACGTTTTTTACATCGACCCTGACAATCGGCTTCAGGGGAAGATACTACACAAAGATGGCTCAATTGAGGACGACAAAAAACTCTACAAGCTCGACTACCCGGATATACATGAAGACTCACAGTTGGCGGCTGTGATTTATCAGTCCAATGGTGATATTAAGCTGTGGTATCAGCAAGCCAATACTGGAACTCCGAACAACCCCGAATGCAAGATTCAAACACTGGCATATACTAAGTCGGGTGAATGGAAGCTCGAGGATGCCGTGGTTAATGCGAAGCAAGGAACCAGTCTTTCAGCAATAACCTGGGACGGCGGGTCCTCTGGTGATGAAAAGGACCGGCTCATCCGGCTATTTTACGTTAGCACAAAGTCTTTGTTTGCGCAGTATCAGTATTCTTCAGATGCTGGTTGGAGTATAGGTACCCCAACTTTCATTCCTCCACTCAGGATCTAGGTATTTTAACTATAGACTCTTAGACAAACCGGATGATAACACTGTTCCAAAGTTGGTGCTAAACCGCAACAATCCTATTTGCTCAATAGTCTCCAGGTCGGAGGGCCGTATACGGCCTCGGATCGAAATCCTGACGACATTAAGTCCCAAGAAAGTAGTTGGGACGGGCGCCGATGAGGACTCGGGATGGTATCTCAACGGCGACGGCAACAGCGGCACCTCACCCCGCGATCCAGCACTATTATACGAGGAGGGGGGCCCATTGGCGGTAGTATATTACGGAGTGAACAACAACGAAACTATATACAAGCTGATGCACCATGGGACTACCCGAAAGCTATATGAATTGGTATGGGATGGTATGACGTTAACGACGAATGAGATCGACTTTCATGGCTAACAAAGCTTGTCAATGTACTTGTAAATAGACAATTTTGAGCGATGCGACTTGGTGATCCAGCGTTCTTGGGTGGGGCTAATTTGGTTCCATTCGGCTATATGAGACGGTCTGGTGCGGGCGGGGATAATGGATTACCCGGCGCTCGCGAGACCCGAGCTCCCGAGCTCGCCCAGCTAAAAAGAACTGTCCTTGCGGGATATGAGCCGGACTTTGGCCAAGTAATCCCCACATTTACTCGGGTGACTTCTGACGAGTCAAAATTGACCTTCGTAGAGAGAAAAACTTCAATCTCAGCTGTCGCATAGCGATTTAGTTGCCCTGGATATACGTACCTAGGTATGTTGTCCGGGCCTCTGGTCCGAGACCCAACTTACCACAAGAAAGTGGTCTTAAACATACAAAGGAAGATGTCTTACGTATGGAGAACCAATAGGGATTGAACCCACCCCACGAACCAAAACTCAGAATCCCACACAAATTTTGTCACGTGCTCCTCGCAGCAGCAGTAATGTATCTAGTTCTTCTTTTTCATGCAGACTCCTTCCGCGAGCGGAATTTATGACGATGGATCAAGGAACCATTTCCTTAGCGGTGCATGAACGCTAGCTGTATCTTCGTACATATCGGTAGAGCAGCCAAGCATAGCATCCATCTTAACACCTTTGTTCTTGGTTCTACCTTCCAACTTCGCGCTTAAGAATCGGCTTTATACATTCTACTAGGTTCCTAATAAAATCAGCTGAGCCCAATGCAAGCCTATTATTAGTTTCTATCACTCTCTAGACATTAAAAGAGCAGTCAATTGTAACTTATCTTCTAGTCAAAGTTACAACTTTCTTTTGTTGTAACGGTTTCGGTAACTGCAAATACGTACAACGCAGTTTCGTACATGGAAGGGCGTCTAGATCTGCCGGCTAAGTTTGTTTGTTTGTTTGTTTGTTTGTAATCATTTTGTATTCACCCCGAAGGGGTGCCCAGCTAAGTTACCATAAGCCGGCCGACCACTGGTGGTCATGACATATGACTACACTTTTCTTAAATACCACAATTCCCCCTCCGCAGCCGCTTCCGCGCAAATGAAAACTCAAAGACCCCAAGAATCTGACAAAACCCGAAGCCCCGAAATTAACTCCCACACGGCAAAGTTGCAACCGCCATGCTCCCCGGGAAACTGTCCTCTCCCCCATAACCTCTTCAAATTAATTGGCCCCCCTTCCTAGAGGATAACCTGCACATCCCGTCATCTGACGACCACCACTTAAAAAATCCTCGCTCACGCTCAGTCCAGGGTCTCTTTGATGTTATCGCAGTGGAATACCCCAACCGCCTAACTCAAAAAACAGTAGAGAAGGCAGGACATTTGGAGGTCCGGAAGTGAAACTCCCTAGGTCATAAAAGGCGCGCTGACCATCTTCGGGCTTGGCTGGAACGGGGGGGCGGAGGGTGATATTATCATTCCGAGATAATACGTTAAAGGCCACTCTTGTAGTTCGTCCTCGCGGTGCCCGAGAAGCGGGTCTTGTCCATCGTAGTCGGTTTGAAGAGCTTTGTACGGAGCGTGTATCTCAGCACTCACATTTCACGGGGTTTTTTAGGCAACCGCTTGACGGAACTTCACTGATACTGCGCTGATAGGCCATGGCTTTGACGCTTCCGGACCTCACGTACTGGTATATCCACAAGCATGTCGTAGGCTTCGATAACTGGCGTAAAACGTCGAGTGGCGAGTTGCTGGGTAGACTACCGGTTGATGTCGATGCTGAGTGGCAAAGAGAGCTTTAAAACGACGAGATACACTTGCAAAAGCAAGCGGACACAGACAAAAGGTATGGAGTGAAGCCAAAGTAAAACCCCGCTCCCCCCCAAAGAGGGGAAAGCTTGGCAAAACCAGGCGTTGAGTGTGGTTGTCGAAGGTGTGTGTTGCCGGCTAAGTTCGCACGTGTTTCCAGAAACCTGAACCAGATAGTGCAACCATCTTAACCACGGCATCTCTTTCCGCTTACCTTGTACTGACTAGGAAGCAATTATTCCCCACCTATTACTCAAAATTCCTCAGGCGAAATTCTTCAGGCATGGTTGTATGTGAGGCGTAGAAAATAGATACTCTGGAGGCGGGTCAGTTGAAATGAACTCAATCGCCGTCTATAACCATACCTTCACCAAATCCATCACCATCCCTTCCACCGCCCACTTCTCTCTTACAAAAATGTCTTCTGAGTCATTTTCTGGCAGCTCGAGATCCTCGACTGCTGACATGTCGACGATTGCTCGGCCCGAGACGATAATGGTGGATCCCCGGCTGGTATACGATTACGCCCTTCACCCCCCAACCCACCTCTCTTTTGAGATATGCTAAGCTGCAATCATGTTTAGCAAGACCAAATTGACAATGGAGACATTGAATATGATATGAAGTTAGTCACCATCATCATATTAACTAGAGTAGTGTATGGTAGTGCTAAGCAGGGGTTAGCAGCGAAACGTTCTCGGTCTCTTCCTCCATTTACGACTACCGTTACGAAAACGGTCGGACTTACCATCGATACAAAGATGGAGCATATATGCTGCCTAACGATGAGGTTTTTCTGCTCTCGCGCCTTCTTAATCTCAAAGCTGAACTACTAATTGGTTGCGTAAAAGACAGAGAAAGACCGGTAACAGATCACGTTGGTCTCATTCAAAAAGTTGGGAGCTGACGGATCCAGGCAGACTCGACCTCGTGCACCACATGTATCTGGTCCTTCTCGAGGGGCGGCTCACACTTGCCCCAATCGAAAATCCTAAGTGGGTCCTAGATGTCGGGACCGGCACGGGCCTGTGGGCCTGCGACTTGGGCGATAGTCTTCCCAGTGACTGCCAAATTATTGGGATTGATCTATCCCCCATCCAGCCCGATTGGTACGATTATTTGTTTTGTGTGTTGTTCGTTATGTACTGATAACTCTAGGGTACCACCTGTACGTATATCCCGTATTGGGAGAGAGGTTATCTCACTGACTCCTAGACCCACAGAATGTTCAGTTCGAGATTGTATGCACTCCACATCTTCCTAATCCTGACGGCTTTTAACAGACTCCAGGACGACGCAGAGAGCGAATGGTTCTTTCCCGAGGTCTGGCCATTCCTCAGGGGTTCTGCACTCTACTAACCAACACAGAATCACTTCGATTTCATCCACTCTCGCCACCTCCAGCAATCAATCCGCAACTGGCCCGCCTACCTTGCACGCATCTACCGGCACCTCGCGCCCGGTGGCTGGGTCGAACTCTCCGAGCACAGTATGAGATGCGACAGCGACGACGGCACCTTCCCCAACACATGTCCCCTCGCCATCTACATCGAGAAGCTGCGCGTGTGCTCCGCAAAGGCCAGCTTTATGAGCAGCCGCAACCCGGGTGCCCGCCTTAAACAACTTGCCAAGGAAGCCGGGTTCGTCGATATCCAGCATACTGTGCTGAAGGTGCCATGGGGACCATGGCCCGATGACGAGCGATTGAAGGAGATCGGGAGATGGAGCATTCTTAGCATGGAGACGGGAGCAGAGGCGTATGGGATGGCGCTGCTGACGAGGATCGAAGGGATGGCGCCTGAGGATGCAAGGCAGCTTTGTGCGGAAGCGTTGAAGGATGTAAAGGATAAGCGTATTCATATGTTTAATAACCAGTAAGTGCACCACCCGGAAGAGAGGTTGATCAGGGTGTGCTGATGAGCAATCGAACGGTTAGCCATTTCATTGTGGCGAGGAAACCGAGGCATGGGGAAGTTGTGGTCGTATGAGCTGTAGAGGAGGCAATGAGATACCCGATACGACAGTTGGCTAGTTGTGAATAACTTGTCAAATTCTACAAACTATGATTTTTTCTTTCTCTTTATAATCAATCTAGTCGTACGTATACCAATTTAACGAGACTACTATGTGGATCACCGGTGGTCACTCTGTACCTATGGCGTTGGGCATGTTGCATGTGTACTTGGATCGTGAGTCTCAGATGCCTTGTATGAGAATGAAGACTTGTATGAAGATGGTGGTTGTATCAGGATATGCATCAGGACCAGGGTGATGCGTCTCAGGTCAATAGAGCATACGCGTACGCATATGGGAGATTGTACATATA